>ULUK01066758.1_pt1 | contig 24482 bp, 17 predicted proteins | sample 1958451 | NCBI WGS metagenome assembly ULUK01 (sample SAMEA4835758, study PRJEB28245) | human gut metagenome | biome: gut microbiome; material: fecal sample | place: Denmark | collected 2008
TTGATCTGGTTCATGTGTCTGGTCCACGCCATTGTGTCTGCCATCTTGTCCGGTGCCGGATCTTTCTCCAGAAGTTCGATCATCAGGTTGTCTACTCTCTGCCTTGCCTGGCTGTCGATCTCCATCAGATGACTGTCCAGACGGTTCTGCAGTGTCAGAATGTTGAACCTGGCTACCTTGTGGTTTCTTAGATACTCTTTCCTCATCATTCCGTACTTCCCGATGGTTCCTCTCGTCTCTTCCAGGCTGATATCTGGAATCTGATACTCTCCGTTCTGGCTGTAACTGATCTCTCTCATAGTCTGTTTCCTCCTTTTTTTCTTCTCTATCTTCTGTGTTATCCGTATTGCTTTCGCGAATTAACGTGTTAAATTCATTATAAGCTACTTCTTTTTCTTTTGCAACCATTTTCAGGTCATTTTCCAGATCATTCAGAACATATCGTCCAATCTGCATCAGGACTGGTCTGCTGATCTCGTTGACTGCACTTCCCAGATGTCCTAATATTTTCAGCTGATTGAAGTCCGTTATATGCCGAAAATCCTCTGCATCCAGATATTCCTGTACATCCAGTCCACACCTGTTTAGTAATACATACCAGACACTATTGGTCATCAGTTCCCGGAATTCTACTTCCTGATTCTGTTCGTCCAGTTCTTCCAAAAATGTCCCTGTCACATCCAGTCTCAGTTCTTCCAGTGCATCTGGAAGCCATTCCTGCATACTCTCCTTCGCCGCCTGATGCAGACTTTCAGCAAGTCCTCCTTCTGTATCTTCCAGTGATAACTGTTCCTGCAGATAATCTGCCACCAGATGTTCCCCTTCTACTGGAAGATTCCATAACTGAGGATCCTTTCCAAGATTCCGCACTTTATAAGTGTCCTGTACATCAAATACATACCGAAGTTTTGTTTTCGGTCCGGAAGTATTGTCAATCAAAGCAATACCCTTGGAGCCCTTTTTGATCCAGCGGTACATCTTCTGATTCCAGATTTCCATGGATGCTACGGCAGTTGCTTCCGGTCGCTGTGCATAAATTAAAAGCTGTTCTGGAAAAGTATACTTATACAGTCTGGATGCCGTGTTTAGGAACCGCATCCATTCCTGCGGACTGGCAGCTACATCTTTTGCTACCTCTTCCGTCAGCTGTTCCATTGCATATAGTTTATTTGCCATCTGCTACTCCTTTACATAAAATCGGGGACTGCTTGGCACAGTCCCCTCGTAATTATTGACTACTGTTACGCTTATAACACTTCGGCAAGATTCTTAGCCTTATCCTTTGGGGCTTTATTTATCTCTTTCGCTTTGATCTCTGCCTTGGCTTTCTCCAATCTTCCATGGATTCCACCCTTTGAAGCCGCTTTTGTCTCAGCTTTTTCTGCTTCTTTTGCTTTTTCAATACGTGCTTCTCTGCGCTCAGCATTTTCCATAACTGCCGTTTTCCCATCATAAAACTGAACTTTATCGGAAAGCTGCTCCTGTCTCTCCACCTTTGTCTCATTGACTTCCTGTACCATCGCCTTTAATTCTGGAACCTGAAAAATACCATTGTCAGGGAGAATCAGTACTTCATGAACAGAAGATGGGATAACAAAGTAATTGCCTCCCAGGCATTCCCCAATCTGTTTTCGAATATCTTCCTGCAGTAACAAAGAAGCTCCATTCATCTTTGATTCATTGGTAAGGCAGAACATTGGATTCTCCACGGTTTCCATATCCAGTTTTTCATTTAAAAGATTTTTCGGTGTTCCTCCAAAAATCATGGATTCGATAATCTGTGTCATATCCACCAGTTGCACTCCTCTGTTTCTATCTGCCATCATCGCATCTGCCTGAATCTGTTCAACAGATACTCCCCATTCATTCATCAAAGAGATTGTTACCGGAATACTGCTGATACCTTCTCTATTTTCCTCCAGATTTACTGCATAATAAGCTGCAAAATCTCCATGTTCTGTGAATGCTTTGTCTTCCAGACGATCTGTATTCCATTCCTTGTCACATATTCTCACCTGTAATTTGTCTTTCATCTTTTCATAATCCAGAATATCTGGAACTCCCATATCCAAAAATTCTGCTTTTCCCTGTGCCTCAATACGCATATCTGCTACATCACCAACACAAGAATCCACATCTTTTCCATTGATATATTCCTGATAAAGGGAATCCAGATAGATTGTTGGTACGATTCTCTGATCTCCATTTGGAATTGTAATACCTGTCAGCTTCAACCCGTTATTCTTTTCAACTTCCTGAAGTTTAATCTTGCCTTCCTCATAAGACTTTGGCAGATATGCCTTTACATTATCTTTTACATATTCATAAAATTCTTTTCTGTTCATCATACGTTATTACCCCTTTCTGATCATGTGATGGTTCATTCTTTTTCTGCTGATCATCTGCTCAGCTTTTTTCTGATAAGCCATCATTCTCTTTAAAGTTTTCTCCTGGTTCTTTTTTGCTTCCTGTCTTTTTTCCATTGTTTTCATCATAGTTTTCTGTTCCTTTCTTTCATTAGTTGTATTGAAAAGGGAGCCCTGATTCAGGGCCCCCTTTACTGCAAATTAATTACTTTACTATTTTCTGTTTTTCTTTTTTCTGATATAAAGTCCTGCCATACCTCCTGTGGAGATTACCAGAAGAAGGATCGGCAACCAGATATTCGTGCTGTCACCTGTTTTCGGTGCGTTTGATACCTTCATCTCTTCATGGGACTGTGGTGTCTCCGGTGTGTTCGGTGTTTCTGGAACTTCCGATTTCTCATTTGTCAGATTAAAAGTAACTTCTACAACCGGTGTACTGTCATCTGCATAAGCAAATGTCACTTCATGCTCGGTCTGTTCCAGTGTGTATCCGTCCAGTGTCTTTGTTTCCACCAGATAATACTTGATAACGGTATCATATTTGCCGTTCTTAAATGTGGCAATCTCATACAGCTTACTTTCTGCATGACCGGCAGCATCTGTCTTTAAAGTTTCCAGAACTTTTCCTTTGCTGTCACGGAGTTCAAATTCTACCCCTTTCAGTGGTTCTCCTGACGATTTATCTGTCTTATTGAGAAGCACTTTTCCCTTGGCAGTATCATCTTTCATAGCCACTTTCTGGATTTTTCCGGTGTCTTTCACCTCAAACGTCACATCGGCTGTCAGAAGATATCCTTTCGGTGCCTGCTCTTCACGTAAGGTATATTTACCGATTGGCAGTTTTTCGATATAGTGTGCTTCCTCTGTGGAAGTCCAGCTCTCTACTACCTGATCATCCTTATCGAGAATCGTCAGTTTCGCACCCGGAATCTCAGTTTCTCCTGTGATATCCGTCTTACTGATCTCTACTTTTGTCACATCATCTTTCATCTCATGCTTCTGAACCTCTGCTGTATTCTCTACTGTAAAGGTAATACTTTCTGCAGTGACATATCCATCTGCCGGTTTTGTCTCTGTCATGGTGTATTCCTTACCAACAACCAGTTCTTTGATCACATGGGATTCTTCCGTAGAAGTCCATTCATCTACTGTATTACCATCTGAATCCATCACTTTCAGGTGTGCACCTGGGAGTTCTTTACCTGTTGTCAGGTCTGTTTTGGTCAGCTCCACTGTGGTTGGCTGATTTTCAAAAGTAAAATCGTAGCTTACTTCTGTCTGGTCTTCTCCGGCATATTCAAAGGTAAACTCCTGTACTTCTTCTGTTATAACAAATCCGTCCGGTGCAAAGATCTCTTTCACATAGTATTTTCCGTCTACCGGAAGATCTGCCGTAAAAGTAATCTGTCCTTTTTCATCCGTTACTCGCTGCTCGATCAGACTGTCTTTCTCAAGGAGTACCTCGCCCTTCGCATTTTTGATATCATCACTGGTATAAAGACCGAAGACACCACCTGCAAGGACACGGTCTGTATCTTTTTCTTTCTTAAGAACCGTAACCTTTACTTTCTGACGGGCATTCTGCCATTTCTCATCATAAGTGATGACTGGTGTGTCCTGATCACGGTAGGAAAGGTCAACATATCTTGGCTCTCCATCCAGCACATAACCATGGGCTGTTTTTACTTCCTTCACATAGTATTTTCCTGCCGGAAGATCTCCCATCTGTGCAATACCATTGGAATCTGTGGTAATGGTTCCCACTTTTTCATCTGCTTTGAAATAATCTTCACTGATACCATCTGCCGCTTTGATATCTTCCGCAGCAAATACATCGAACGTCACATCTGAAAGGTTTCCGGTTACATACTCAAAAAGATGCTCCACGGTACCTTTTACATTGTCCAGAAGTGTCACCTTATCCAAAAACTCTCCATTTTTGTTGATGATCAGAAGTCCTGTCGGAACTTCATCTTTCATCTCTACTTTCTGAATCTCGGCGGTATCTTCCAGTGTGAACTTCACATCCGTTGCTTTCAGATATCCATAAGGTGCCATTTCCTCACGAAGAGTGTATTCCTCTCCAACTGTCAGTCGTTTGATCACATGTGGCTGATCTTTTACAGAAGTCCACTGCTCCACAACATTTCCTTCTTGATCAAGAACAATGAGTTTTGCCCCATCCAGTTCCACACCTGTTGTTACATCAGATTTTGTGATTTCAACTGTTGTCGGCTGGTTCTTTTTCACAGTTTTCAGTTTTACTGTCTTCACATCCTGTCCCTGGTAAGAAGCATCCAGATTCAGAACTTCATCAGAGGATACAAATCCCGCTGGTGCTTTTAATTCTTTCACATAATACTGTCCAAGTGGCAGATCCAGCGTACATGTTGCAAGACCATCGTTATCAGAAGTCATTTCCTGTAAGAGTGTGTCTGCTTTCACGATCACTTTTCCATCCGCCTTGATATCCGCTTTGTTATAGATACCAAAGACAGCTCCCGCCACGGTTGCACCATTTTCTGCATCCTGTTTTTCTACCTTGATTGCAACCTTCTGTCGGTCATCGCCAACAGTCACTTCCTGTTCGATCACAGGTGTATCCTGATTGGCATAGACAAATGCGACTTCTGATCTGTCATGGTTCAGGACAAATCCTTCCGGTGCAGTCTTTTCTACTACATAGTAAGAACCAAGTGGCAGGTTATCAGCAACTGCTTTTCCGTCTTCTCCAGTCGTTACCGTTGTTACCAGTGCATCTTTTGCATAGATCAGCTGTCTGTTTCCGTTTTCATCTTTCTGATAATCCGGTGTATAGATATTTTCAGCTGCATAGACATTAAATGATGCACCCTTCAGGTATCTTTCTTCATAAACAAAATCCTTTTTAAAGTCGGTCAGCATCTCACCTTTTTTATAGATCGTCATCTTTCCTTTTACCGGATGGTTCTCGTAATCTACCGTAATAATGGCATCTCCGCTCTCAGAATCCATCTGGTATGCTGTGTTTGCATCCACTGCAATCTCTACATAGTTCTTGTTGATTGTGTACCCTTCCGGTGCATTGACTTCCTCAATCCGGTAATGTCCGATCTTCAGATTCTTCGGCATGATCAGATATCCCTGACTGTCCGTAAAATAGGACTTGTGAGTGGTTGTCACTGGGTAAGTTGTTACCTGTTCCACATACTTCTTGTTGTCCAAGTCGTACACTTTAAATTCTGTTCCTGCAATCAGGACGGATTTCTTTGTTTCATCGTCTTTTTTCACGATTTTCAGTTTTGCCTTAAACTCTTCATCCAGAAGCACTCGCCAGATCTGTGGCTCATTTGGATGATGCTCTGTGATATTCACTTCAAAATCATCGACTGGCTTGTAATTGTGCGGTGTTGTAGTTTCACGCACAATATAGCTTCCAAATGGTAATGAAATGCTGCAGGCATACCCTTTTTCATCTGTGAAAATCTCAGTTGCTCCATTTTCTCCACTCACTACAGGTTTTGCAGAATCAAAGTCGTAGCTCCCATCTGCTTTCTTTGTAAGGGACGATTTCAGATAAACTGTGAATCCCGCTCCGGATAACAGATCTGCATCGGTCTTTCCATTGTTGGCTGCTTTGATGATCTGGAATGGCTGCTTGATGACCTGCTCACTGGAAGTGCACTCTCTTTTTACTTCTGCTGTCATATCTCCTTCATAACTGCACGTAAGATCATGCTCTTCTGTATCTGCCAGGTATCCGGTCGGCGGTGTAATCTCTTTGATATAATATTTGCCAAGATATAAGCCTTTTACAGAAGCCTGTCCTTTGTCATCTGTTGTAAGAGAAGCTACCTGTTCTCCTGCTTTATAAATAGTTCCGGTTGCTCCGTCCGGATGCACGATATCTTCACGGGCATACAATCCATAAACTGCACCTTTCAATGTGGCATCTCCCTGCGGTACTGCTTTTCCTGTCTCTTTATCCACTTTATAAAGATTGATCTTTGCTGTCACACGGTCATTGCTGAAGGTATAGGCAAAAGATACGGTTGCTTCTTTATCATTAGTGTAAGAAAACTTGAACGTGTATACATCTTCTGTATTTCTCACATAACCTTCCGGTGCCTGATCTTCCTTTACAGAATAGGAATATCCAATCGGAAGATCTGCTGTGAATTTGGCAGTTCCGTCTGCGCCAGTAATTGCTTTCTCAATCAGCGTTCCTTTTTTCACAACAACGGTTCCGTCTGCATTTCTGATATCATCGGATGCGTACAGAGCAAAAATTCCGCCTTTCAGTGGTTTCTTGGTGTCTTTATCCTGTTTTACTACGGAAACATCTGCTTTCTGTCTCTCGTTGTTAAAAGTCACATCTGCAAATACAACTTCTTTATTCTGTCCGGCATAAGTCAGAGTCACTGACTTTTCTTCACTGCCGTTATAGAAATTGTCCGGCGCTTTTTCTTCTTTCACCACATAGTTTCCAAGATGCAGGTTCTTCAGTGTGACAGAACCATTCTCACCTGTTGTCAGATTTTCTTTTACCAGGTCACCTTTGCTGTACACTTTTGTGCCATAAGCAGTTACGATATCAGCTCCGGCATACACGTTATACACTGCATTTTTCTGTCTGCGGTTTTCATACTGAAATACCGTTCCATTTTCACTGACCTCTGCTCCGGTCAGAACCTGTCCTTCTTTGTAAATGGTAAGCTCTGCCAGCTGTTCCTTATTTTCCACGGTTACAGCTGAGGTCTTACTTGCTACCAGTTTTACATTTGTTGCCGTTGCATTTACTACATATCCCTGTGGTGCTGTGATCTCTTTCAGATAAACAGTATCCTGTGTCTTGATGATCGTAACAGAAGATTTTCCATTCTTATCTGTTGCCGGCATCTGAGTGATCAGCTTTGTACAAGCCTCATCGCTGTATACACCGAATACTGCACCTGCAAGATTGACATCCGCTGTATCGTCTTTCTTTACGATTTCGATCGTAGCCTGTTCAATCCAGGACACCTTTAAGCTTACATATTTTTCATCAGCAACACCTTCTCCAAATACAAATGCCAGATCCTGAACACTTGCATTCGTAGTCAATTTATATGCTGAATAATCTTTTGTAATACTTCCCTTCATTTTTGCAGAAAAAGTAGCACTTACATCTCTTGTCTGTGTCAGAGGAGCTGAGAGATAAAACGTGGTTCCTCCTCCAATTGTTACGCTTGCACCTGCCGCACTTACATTTCCAGTAGATACATTATGGAGCTTTACTCCTTTTGGTAAGTCCATTGTGATTTTCTGCTGGGAAGATGCGTTGAACTGAATGTTCTCCGTTCTCTGAACATTTCCATCTACATAAGCCTTTACATCCGGCTTTGAAAATGACATCGCTACATCTGGTATTTCCGGCTTATTCACACAATAATTATAGAGTTCTTTTGCCAAAGCCTCTCCTGTAGCATTGGTTCCGTAAAATGCATCACTACTTCCGTTGGCATATGATGCAGCCATATGAATAATGATGAATCTTTTTCCTTCTGAAAAATCCGTGTGTTTATTAGCGAAAAAACTCTCGCTTCCTGCGGCATCTGTACCGTAATAACACACTTTTGCTAACGCCTGATTGTCTCCAATCTTTGTAATTGTATAATTTCCAGATCCAGGTCCTGGCTTTGCTGGCTGTACACAATACGCAATTGCTCTGACGCTTCCGTAGCTGATATAGTACGGCTCTGTCAGATAGGTTCCAAGATTATAATCTGCATATCTATACAGTGGTCCTTTTTCAATTGTTACCTGCTGTGTACTTCTTGCTGAATAAGCCGAAACTGCTTCAAATGTTGCAATCTCTCCTTCTTCCATAGCCTCAAGATCCACACCTTCGTCTCCTGCCTGTTCCAAAACATCATGAAGCTCTAACCCTGATTCTTCATCATAGGTATCCTGATTCTGTGCCTGCTCTACCAAATCATCAAATTCATCAGCGTCAATATCGGTAATCTCCGATTCTGCTTCTGAATCCTCCGCTTCTTCTGTCTGCTGTTCACTGCCAGCTGTTTCGGATTCAGTCACTGCTTCACTCCCTGCCGCCTCTGTCTGTACTTCTGTTTCTTTCTCACGCACAATCAGTTTTCGGCTGATCTGGTACTTCGGATGCTCCTGATTTACCGGTTCCACATAATAGACCGCTTTGTAAGTGTCCGCATGATCTGTCGTAAAATCCTCATTCTTTTCGTTCTTTGCTTCCTCAAATGTGACTTTGACCTTGTTATCATCCTTGATTTCCAGTCCTGTGTAGTCTGATTTCACATCAAATACACTGCCTGTTTCGATTTCATAATCTTTGGCAGTCACCACCTCATCTTCATCCAGAAGGTCTTTCACTTTCTCATAAAGTGGAGGTTTTTCCTCTGGCCGGATCTCCGCTGCATATGCCGTCATCGGAGACAGCACTGTACTAAGCATTGTCATGCCTGCCAGCAAGCCAGATACTACTTTTCTAAAATTACCTTTTTTCTTCATGCTAAGGTCCTCTCTTTCATAATATTTGTATTAAAACAGACAGTCCTTAGACTGCCTGCAATACACTGCTTATCGTTGCGGAAAACTCAGATTGAACTGCACATTTCCCTCGCCGGGATCAACCATTTCCACAGTTGCTTCATACTGTCTCCCTGTTTTTCTGGATACCAGATCCTTATAATGGATTTTTCCTTTAGACAGGAACTTCTTTGCTGTCGTCTTATCCATCTTTTTCCCTTGGCTTGCAAGGAATTTATCATTCTTCCATAAGGTAAAAGCACAGTTCCGGTCAGAACAGTAAAAGTTTACTTTCCCTTCCCTGACTTCTGCTCCACAGCGGGGACATTTGCCAATGATTTCTCCTTTTGCTTTTCCATGAAACTGGTCTTTCTTTTCTTCTGAAATACCCTGATATCTGGCAACCAGTTCCTGCATCAGCTCTGTAATCCCATTTAGGAATTCATCTGCTGTCTCTGTATTCTGGGCAATATGATTCAATGCCATTTCCCACTCTGCGGTCATCTTCGGAGATTTAATCTCATCCGGTAGAACCGTAATCAGCACATTTCCATCATCTGTCGGCACCAGATTTTTCTTTTCCCTTTTCACAAAGCCAGACTGAATCAGTTTTTCAATAATTGCTGCCCTTGTTGCCGGTGTGCCAAGTCCTTTCTTTTCCGTATCTTCAGTCAGTTCTTCATTTCCTGCACGTTCCATTGCAGAAAGCAGGGTATCTTCTGTGTACTGTTTCGGTGGCTGTGTAAAATGCTCCGATACAAAAGAATCACAAGGACCGTAATGCTTGCCAGCCCAGATATCCAGCTCCGGCTCTTCTTTTTCACTCTTTACGCCAAAGAACTGTTTTAATTTATTTTCGATTGCCTTGAATCCTTCCTGCTTTGTTTTCTTTGCTGTGAGATAAAACGTATGATAATTGCAGGTAATCTGGCATTTATGACTCTCATAAATATAAGGATCTGCAGTTGCTGTCAGAACTCTGGCACTGATCAGATACAAAATCTTGCGGTTTCGTTCTTTCAGTTCACCAATATCCGCTTTGGCTACTTCCATGGTTGGGATAATCGCATGGTGATCGGATACTTTCTTTGAATTTAATACCTTACTCACGTCCGGTTGATATTCCAGCCCTTCGGCATAGGGCATTTTCCCAAGTAACATCTGAATCAGAGTTTCTGTGCTTTCTCCCATCTCATCTGTCAGATACTGGCTGTCTGTTCTCGGATAAGTGACAAGTTTCTGCTCATACATCTCCTGCACGGCATCCAATGTCTGTTGAGCGGTATAGCCAAACATTCTGTTTGCTTCCCTCTGCAGAGTGGTCAAATCATAAAGCTTCGGAGGACGGACCTTTTTCTCTTTCACATCATCCTTCTCCACTTCGCACATACGCTCCATACAGTCCGCAGCCACTCTATCTGCATCTTCTTTTTTCTGAAAATGCTCTGTGACCGCATCCATATCGTCAAACTTGATATGAGCCATATAATATTTTTCTTTGGTAAATTCCTTGATCTTCTGATTTCGATCCACGATCATGGCAAGTGTTGGTGTCTGTACTCTTCCAACTTTCAGATTCTGGTTATACAGAACGGAAAAAAGACGGCTCGCATTGATTCCCACCAGCCAGTCAGCCTTTGCCCTGCAAAGTGCTGACTGATAGAGACTGTCATAACACGAACCGTCTTTTAATGACGAAAATCCATCTTTAATTGCCTGTTCTTCCATAGAAGAGATCCAGAGCCGCTTCATCGGCTTTCTGCATCCTGTCTGCTCATACACCAAACGAAAGATTAACTCTCCTTCACGTCCTGCATCAGTAGCACAGATCACTTCATCTACTTTTGAATCTCTCATCAGTTTTTTCAAGATTCCGAACTGCTTCTTTGTGCCCTCCAAAATCTTGTGTTTCCAACATTCCGGCACAATCGGCAGATCCTCATATCTCCATTTTTTATATTTTTCATCGTATTCCGATGCATCGCATAATCCCACCAGATGTCCTACGCACCAGGAAACGATATAACCGTTTCCCTCCACGTAGCCATCTTTTCTTGTTCTGGCTCCAAGCACGGAAGCCAGTGCCATCGCAACCGATGGCTTTTCTGCAATCACTAATGCTTTCATTCTATTTCTTCCTCGCTTTTCATTTCTATATCTGACTGTATTTCATTTCCCCAGACATCCCACCCCGGTGTTGCCTGTCGTGCAAACAATTCTATTCTTGGTACATCACCAATAAGCTCAACAATTCTATCCCTTGCCTCATCTGGTTTCTTGCTGTGTTTTTCAATATGAGATAATATAATCTGACGCACATAGGCTGACTTGCGTCGAATCGTTCCTCTAGTAGCAAGCAAACATATTTCAGCATTACTTCTTGTCCAGTGACCTAACCCCAGAAACAAAGTATCTGCTTTTTTATTCTGCTTTACCCACACAAACGCTACTGTCTTATACTGAAATCCCCATGCTTGAATCACGCTTAACCCTTCTCTCAGCTGCGGAAAAGTGACCCAGAGAAATAAAGCACAATTTTTATCCGCTAAGTTCCCTACTGGAAGATTGCAAATTTCCTGTAAACTCATGGTCGGGTAATGATCTGAAGCAATTCCCTGACCCGCTTTCCTTTTATACTGCCAAGGTGGATCGGCGTATATAATCTGATATTTCTTATTCTGCACTCAATCATCGCCCTTCCTCCTCTTCTTCATCTTCCAGCACATTATCATCAAACTCTTCATCTCTCAGGATTTCCGGTTCTGTGCTTTCTTCCTGCTCATCTGCATCGTCTACTTCCCGTTTTTCTGACTCTGAATCTTCGGATTCATTTTCATCCTCTTCCATCTCATCTTCATCATCATATTCATGTTTCGGTTTGTAGACTTTCAAGTAATAACCACCTGCCGCAGCTCCAACAGCAACCAATCCGATCAGCAGATAAGTCCCTGCTGAACTTTTGTCTTCTGGCATCTGAATTTCATCCTCTACCTTATCTTTCTCATCTGCCTCTGTCGTTTCCGGCTTTTCTTCTTCAGCCTGTTTCTCTGGTTCTGCATAAACAGTATCTACTTCCGGAAGTGTCACGGAATCAGAAAGTGTAAAGTTCATCAGATCTTTCTCGCTGACTTCTGTAAGGAAATACACATTATCCTGAGATTTTGAATTGTCGATGATCAGGTAGAAAATCTTACCACTCTTAGTTGAAATGGTATAAAACTCTTTTGTGCCTTCCGTAGCTGTTTTAGTAACAGAATCTGCTGTCTCGCCTTCTTTATTAAGCTGTTCCTCAATACCTGTCACTGTCCGACCATCCACAGTTCCTTTTGCATCTGTTGGCTCAGAAGCCTGTGCATCCTGCGGAAGTGGTGAAGTCGTTGTTTTCTCAGTCCCAGTTGCATCTGCACTGGTCGTGGTTGCCATCGCACCATTGCTGTCACTTGAAGTTTTCTGTTTCTCTGCCTGCTTCTTTGCCCATTCATAATAAGGATTCTGCAACACATACTTTTCAGAAGTGTTACCAGCTCCATCCGTCACTGTAATCTCAATCTGTTTTGTTTTAAAATCCTTCTGCGTGAGCTGTACCCTGAATTTCCCATCATTCAGATTTGTATAAGTGGTGCCATTAACTGTCACAGAAGCAATACCGGAAACGGTATCATTTCCCTGAATCGTCAGTACACCATCTGTCAGAGATGCAGAAAGCGTAGGCTTTTCTGTGTCATAACACTTAATAGAACGATTCTGCTCATACACCTTTCCATCACCATCTGTCACACGCACATAGACCGTCTGATTACCAGTAATGGAAATACTTCCATTCCCTGTCACATCCTGCCAGCTTCCGTCTTTCCCAGCTTTCGCTTCAATTTTTGTGATAGAAAATCCTTCTGGCATATGACTGGCATCCACAGTAATTGCAACTGTCGTTTCTCCCTGTCTCCAGCCATCTGGCTTTTCAATCGTAATTGCGGGTGCTGTATTCTCTGCTGCTAACACACTCTGTGTCTGCAACATAGGCGATGTCAGGCAAAGAATCGTTGTTGCCGTAAGCAATCCTTTTTTCACGCTATTTTTAGATTTCTTCTGTTTCATCTTCTCTAAATTCATCATCAGACCTTGTTTCCTCCTTCTGTATTTCTACCCTGCCGGGCAGTTCATTTTTCATTCTCTTTTTAAAAGCTTCCAGCTCTGGAATGCTCATATCCATCGCACGGATAATTTTTACAATTTCCAGATTTTCCGCTTCTGTTTTTGCAATCTCCGCAGCCTTGAACCGCTTTAAATCTGCTTCATATCTGGCTTTGGATGCTTCCATTTTTACCTTGGCTTTCTCATAATCCGCCGTTGCTTTTTCAAGACTTTTCATCACTTCTCCTTTCCGGACGGCTGTTACACCGCCCTTTTCCTTACCATCGTCCAAATCCATAGAAATGACTCTGCCAGTATGGAGAGTTGATGGACGTATACTGAACCGGATGCCCACAATGGATCATCTGACCATTGCCCACATAAATTCCAATATGCGTTACCGGGACTCCTGCATCATAAGTACCTGTAAAGAAGATCAGATCTCCTGGCTGTGCTTCTGACTGAGATACCGGCGTGCAAATGTCATATAATCCTTGTGCTGTTAATCTTCCTGTATTCCTTACACCCGAATGTGTCAGGCAGTAACTTACGAATCCAGAACAGTCAAATCCACTTGGCGAATATCCACCCCACACATATGGTGTTCCAAGATATCTCGCTGCTTCATTTAACAAACGCTGTGCTGCTTCACTGGTATATTCATTGCCGCCAAATCCTGCCCCTTCTCCTGTTTCCAGATAAAAGATCGGGTTTAACCGCTCTCCATTTTTCAGAAGTTCAATATGAAGATGGCTTCCTGTAGAATTTCCGGTATTTCCTACAAGACCTATCTCATCACCTTTCGTGACGGTTGCTCCTGCAGATACACTCCGGCTGCTTAAATGTGCATACCGCAGTTCATAGCCTTTACTGTCCTTGATTACAACATAATTGCCATAGCTGTCGTTATAAGCAGAAGTTGTAACCGTTCCGGTCAGCCCTGCCATTACTTTTGTCCCTTCCGGTGCTCCGATATCCATACCATTGTGTAACTGATTTGCTCCTGAAATTGGATGAATCCGATATCCATAATAGCTGGTCACACTGGAATACCAGTTAAAATCAACCGGTGTTGCAAACATCTGCAAGTTGCCTTTTGTATCGTTGTAAGCACTGAACAGTTCTTTCTGGAAAAATCCCAGCCTGTCCTGACAGATTGACATCAGGTTTCCACTATTTAAGGTGACATTCAGCACATCTACATCTCTTGTCCTGGTCACTTCCACTTCATTGCTTCCATTATCATCTGCCAGATAACATTCCCATGTCTGATGTCCATGTGCAGATGCTGCCGCATGACTATCATAATAGACATCAAATTGTACACCGTATCTTGCGAAAGCTCCGGTATCTTCTACGGTATATTCGACACCATTCATAACTACCTTTGTTCCCATTGGTACAAACGGATTGGAAGCATCTACCGCTAAGGTATGATTGGCAGTTGGATATGCTCCACTGGCAGTCGGTCCTCCGCTCCAAATACCACAACAGATTGGGCAGTTGCAATAGCCACTGGTCACAACCTGTCCCAAAGATTCTCCAACCCTTACTGTCGCAGTCTCTGTCACAGTCTCATTCACTGCTTCAGTAGTCAGATGGTATTGCTCTGCAAACAACGCATCCAGTTCCGGCTTCACCTGCTCAAACGTAAACTCCTCATATTTTGCAGACAGGTAACTGATTAGGATAAACGGATCATGCTCTATCGGACCAATATCATAACGGTACTCATCATGCCCCGGTTCTTCCGATTCCATGTTGTTGATCCGCTCCTGCAGATTAGCTTCCAGCTGTGTGTAATACAGTTCCGCTTCCCGGATTGCCTGATCCGATGACAGATAACTGGTTCCGGTATAAGTGATCACATTTTGTAAAAACACTGCAGAGCAAGACGTGACATTCGTTATGATCAGAAACAGCAATCCGATCAGAACTGCTACACTGATATACACCTTCCGGTTTTCTTTAAAGAAGTTGGTGACTTTGCCGCCAATCTTCTTGATATAATCAATCGTACCTTTTGTAGCTGTTCCTACTGTCTGTTCACTTCTCTTCGCTTTGGCATAATCCCGTTTGATCTGTTGCTTCTGAATCTGTTTTTTCAGTTTCTTCTGCTCCTGATGGGCTGCAGCCTGTGTCTGTTTCTCTGCCTGTCTTTCAAGTCTGCTTCTTTTTCTGGATACCCTCTGTTTCCTGCGTCTGGCACTTCTCTGTTCCAGCCGGTAAACACCTTCGCCGCTTTCTTCTAACTTATGGGCACCTTCTACCGCCGCATTATCATCTTCATTTTTGCTGATCTCACGATGCAATGCTGCGGAAGTTGCACTTCCTGCTTTCTTGACAACAGAAGTTTTTTCAGTTTTCACAGATTCCCCTTCGCCAAACTTCAGGCAGGATTTCTTCTTTCCAGGAGATTCTCCTTCATTTACCTGATAGACCTGTGCCTTCTTGGAATGCTGCTTTGCTTCCTTTTTCTTTCTTGCTTCTTCATAAGAAAACTTTTTGGCTTTTTCCTTCTGTCTCTGATGGCGGAAATTGACTCCATCCGTATCCATCTGGTTCAATTTCTCCATATCTTTGTCATTTTTCACAAAAGCACCCGTTTCCTCATAAGCAAACTTCAAACGCTGTTTTTGTTTTGGCTTTTTGCTGCCACCTGTCTGATTTCTCCGGCTGTCTCCTCTGTTTTCTGATAGATCAGCACGTTTTTCTTTCAGTCTCCCTGACTGTCCGGCTTCGGATTCTTCTGCAAGTCTGGATTCTTTTCCGACTTCAGCACGAATCCTTTTCCGGTTTTGCTGCTTTCTATTTTGTCCAAAATCCTCACTTTGCTTCTCTGTCCATATCAGTTCCGGTGCATCTCTGGATTTTTGCACAGAGGGACGAATATTTTTCCCACTCCGTTCAGACTGGCTGGGAGACTTATCCACAAGGTTTTCTTCTTTTTCCCCCTGTTTTCTTCCCATCTGCACATCACCGACACGATTACTGACACGAACAGAAGATTTATCTGTCAGGTTTTCTTCCACCAGACCATCCTTGGTCATCTTTTGGACTTTCTTGTCCCTGACTTTCATTCTCTGTTCTGCCACTGATTACTCCTCCTTCTTCGGATACCCTTTCCCTGCCTGTAATAAACAGAGAAAAGCGATGCCAAATACAGCACCGCCACTAAAAGTTAATACATATGAAATTGCTCGTAACATTGCTTTCTCCTTTGATTTAACCTGCTTCAGAAGTCTCCTCTAAGCGGGTTGTCATGATTTTATAGAGGGAATTCTTCGGGAATCTGTCTACAAATGGGATAATGACATTTCCATAGAACAGAAGTCCTTCACCCTCATTGCTGTTGGTTACATAGGACAGCTGAGTTGGTGAGATATTCAGCTGTTTTGCCAGAATCTGCCTGTCTCCGGAAGCCTGGTTCAGCATATAAATAAAATCTGAATTTTCAAATATATTCTCAATCTCTCTGGAAGACAGTAGATCTTTGATATTTTGTGTTATCTGATTGTTATTATCAGGCGGCTTTTTATCCACCTCTCTGGGGCTTTCGCCCATTTTCATCAGCGTGTCATTTCACGCTCAGCATAGCATATCTTTTTACCACGATTTATATCGTACCGGCTGGCAATGCGGCCTCTTGGAGCTGTTATATTCTGCTTATGCAGGTTCAAGCTCTATGCGTTGCGTGTGACTATTTTATTATAAATAGCCTTCCACTCGGATTAGGACGCTACCCCTTTCCCGTTTTTTTCCGCATTGATAATTCTGACTTACTTGCCGGTTTCAGTCAGAACGGCGATAGTTTGCACTTTAAGCGACTAACAAGTAACAAACTAGTTCACCAGTTGGAATACCACCCCATTTACGGAATCTCTTCCAGATCTCCACACTATATGCTGCTGTCTGCTCCTCTTTTAAGAGAAGATGGAACTCATCCACATAATATCGGGTGGATTTATGGGCAGAACGGTTCATCGTCACCCTGTTCCAGACCTGATCCTGGATTACGAGCATCCCAATCTTTTTCAGCTGTTTTCCCAGTTCTTTGATGTCAAAGCAGACAATGCGGTTATTGATATCCACGTTTGTCTGATGGTTAAATACATTCAATGAACCTGTAACATAGATCTCCAATGAAGTGGCCAGTCGCTGTGCTTCCGGCTCTTCCTGTTTTCTCAGAAGATTATATAAATCCTCCAGGATTGGCATCTTCTCCGGTACTGGATCGGCAAGGTATTCCTGATATACTAACCGCACACAACGGTCAATGATGGTCTTTTCTACCGGCTCCAATCCATTCTTTCCACCAACGATCAGCTCACACAGAGACAGAATGAAATCTGCTTTCAGTGACAACGGGTTGTCTTCCTCGGAATAATTCAGGTTTAGATCCATTGGATTGATATACTGGTCAGATACCGGAGAAACCCGTACCACCTGCCCATGCAGTGCCTGCACCAATGGGGAATACTCGGCTTCTGGATCACAGATAATGATATCGTCTTCCGTGATCAGGAAGCAGTTTGTAATTTCCCTCTTTGCTGAGAAGGACTTACCTGAACCTGGTGTACCAAGAATCAGTCCATTCGGGTTCTTCAAACGTTTCCGATCAACCATGATCATGTTGTTGGATAATGCATTCAGTCCATAATAAAGAGCTTCCCCTTCCTGAAACAGTTCCTGTGTCGTAAATGGCACGAAGATTGCTGTTGAAGATGTGGTAAGCCCTCTCTGAATTTCAATCCGATTGACTCCCAGTGGAATACAGGACATCAGTGCTGCTTCCTGCTGATAATCCAGCTGTTTTAAGGAACAGTTATATTTCTGTGCAATTCCCTGCACCTGGAAAATATTGTTATCCAACTTCTGACGCTTCTTTGCGGTATTCATTACCAGAACCGTTACAAGGAACATCCTCTCATTTCTGGACTGCAGATCTTCCAACAGGTTCTTCGCCTCTTCTCCATAAGTCACAAGGTCCGACGGAAGCACATCCATATCATAACCGGAACGTACTGCCCGCTTCTGCTCTTCAATCTTCATCTTATCCAGATCTGAAATCTTACTCTTGATCATCTTGATCGCAGAACTCTGGTCAATGGACTGGATATGAATGTTGACATTGATGCTGTCATCCACATCCAGGAAGTCTGCAAGCATCCGGTCTGTAAGCTCTGGTGCCAGAATCTGCAGATAACTCACACTTCCCATCGTTCTTCCCATCAAAAATGTCTGATTCTTGGAAAAGTTAAAGGAAGTCGGTGCAATAAAATCTTTGGTCTTTAATCCTGTTTCTGGAAGCATCTTATACTGGAACTTAAATGGTTCAATCCGATCCTGGTTGAACACATGATACATAATCTCCAGCCTTTCCAGACCATTCAGGGAATGTGCCTGTGCTCCCAGAACCTTAAAGTTATTTAAGATATCTGTTTCGATTCTTTCAAGCCTTGGCCTTGCCACCTTCAGGCTTTCTGCTTCGATTCCAAAAGTAATATACTTTGTCTTCACCAGACCATTATTTCCTTTGGAAAGCTGATTTTTCAGCATAGTACGGTACTCTTCACGAATGGCATTGAAGTCATCGTTCTGATCCGGAATATCAATACTTTTTTCAAATTCTGCCACATCCACCTGCTGATTGATAAAGGACAGCTGCACACTGATGGAAGAATCAAAGTAATTTAAGAAATCACAGTAATTTTCAAATATCGTGGTCTTATCCTCATTTAAAGCAAGCTGATAGTTGATGTCATAAAACTGAATCGTCTTGGAGAAAAAGGTCTTTGTCACCTGGCAGATACCATCCTGCAGCATCCGAATATACGGAATACTCTGCTGTGCAGTTGTAGGAATGTTTTTCTGTTTCCTGCGATCCCGTTCCTGCTTCTTTCTACGCTTTTCCTGTTCTCTTTCTTTTCTGCTTTTTTTGTTTCTTCTTTCCTGACGGTTTCTTTTTTCCGCCAGGGACAGACGCTCCTGCTGAGCCTCCTGCTTTGTCTTTTTTGCCATCCGGCACACCCTCCTTTTTCACAAGGGTGGAAATCTCCTGATAAAAATTTTCTGTCTTATATGGTCTTACTGCCGGACAGATAAACTTCTGTCGAATGATATTTGCCACCACTTTTTCAAAGGGAAGACCGTCTTTTTCATACATTGCCATGAAGAAAAACGGAAGCATGATCGTTACCATCAGGATGGCTGCGATACTGGAACCGATTGGTTTTCTCATGACCAGATAAAACGGAATTCCCACAACTGCGGCAAGTGAAAAGAAAATCAGCTGCCGCTTTGTCAGATTTAACGCTACTTTTGTTTTGACCTTGGTAAGGTCTTTTGGTACTGGTACATACGCCATGTATGTGCTCCTTTCCTGCCCGTTAGTGGGCATTGAATATTGATTTGCTAAGGCTTCCGGTCTTGAATAATGAAAATGCAAGAATCACGGTATAAGCCGCTACTGAAAACATTGCTGCATGAAGGTCACTGGATATGGTCATTGCATTTACTAAAACTGCATAAATTCCCACACAGACCATCATGAAGAATCCCTGAAATGCCAGTGCGAACAAGCCTTTTAAATAGTTGTTTCCGATATTGCCCCATTCCTTATTGGTCATGGTGGCAAACGGAATTGGTGCTATGGAAGTATAAAGGTAAATCTCTATCATTCTTCCGTATAAAATAACGGTTATAATGATCGACAGAATCCGCATGGTAATACTGATCAACAGTGTTTCCATGGATAACAAGAACAAATCCCCCAGTTCCATATCTTCCAGTGCATCCACAATCCTTGTGATTGCTTCCGATGCGTCCACTGCTGTGTTTCCGGAGATTACTCCGGCGGCATTGTTGACCACATGCTGGCCAACGTCAAAGACCGCCATCGTGATATTGAACGTATTCGTCACCAGATAAATGGCTACATACGCCTTAAAGATCCAGAGGAAAATGTTGTAAGTCTCAAATTCATGGAAATTGTTTTTCTGCGTTACCATCGTAATCAGTTCATAGCACAGGACAAATGTGATGATCAGTCCCGCAATGGGGACAATCACCGTTTGGGAAATGTTCTGGATCAGATTGAAGATTCCGGCATTCCATCCCTGCGGTGTCTGTCCAACCTGCCCGGCTATGGTTCCCACCTGCTCATTGACAGACGTGAACATGTTATCCAAACTTGACTTGATAAGCCCGATCAGGATATCCTTTATCGCTTCCGTAATTCTCTCAATGATGGTGTTCATCTACCACTCCTCTTAAGAGAACAATGTTGCCAGCTGTGGAATCAGGGTAGTTCCCAGCAGCATAATTCCGGCACCTGCCATCAGCTGTTTGATGCCCTGGCTCTTAGCGCCGGGATTGTCATTTCCATAACCTTCCAGAAGATTTACGACACCCCATACGCCAAGACCTGCACCAATTGCGACTACAAGAGTTTTTAAAGTTGTAATTGCACTGCTAAAAAATGCCATATACATTCACCAAAACTGACTTCTTTCAGGTGTTTACGGGAATGAAAAACACCGACTAAAAAGCCGGCGCACCTAATGTCAGTTATTCCTTTCCTCATTATTTTTTGTTCATTCCCAAGGTTACTCCGACAGATCTACATGAATTACTTCCACCGCTTCTTCAGATTTCGGTGTGTACTGCGGATTTAACTCTTTCTCAACTTTGTATCGGTTCTTCTCGTTTTCATCTGCGAGTAGCCGATAGTTTTTGTGTTTCGTGATATCATATTTGTCCGAGAAAAATGGTCTGGCACCACGGATCTGCAGGATACATTTCCCTCCATCCATAACTGCGATTTCATCTTCTGTCATCAACTGTTTGCCTGTTTTCTGGTAATTCAGTCCAAAGGATTTCTGATTACTCCTCGTCTCCGAAGTGTTATACAGGTCAATAGTTTCCTTACCCAGAAGCTCGCTCATTTCCTTTAAGGTAGTTTTCTCTTTGCCACCAAGGAAAAGTGTAGTATCACAGTTGCCCAGAATGGTATCTGCACTATCCTTGTACATTGCCTTTAACTGGCTCTGTGACTGCAAAATAATAGAAGCAGAGATTTCCCTGCTTCGGATGGTTGCGATTAGCTTGTCAAACTGTGGAATCTGCCCGATGTTGGCAAACTCATCAGCGATGACACGCACATGAACCGGCAGTCTTCCACCATACTCATCATCTGCCTTGTCGCAAAGCAGATTGAAAAGCTGTGACTGTAACATAGCAATCACAAAGTTAAAGGTTGTATCTGTATCGGACATAATCAAAAACAAGGCTGTCTTCCTGTCCCCGATCTTATCCAGTTCCATTTCATCATAAGACATAATCTCACGGAGTTCTGCTATATCAAATGGTGCCAGCCTCGCACCACAGGAAATAAGAATACTTTTGGCAGTTTTTCCAGCCGCCATTTTGTATTTTTTATACTGTCTGACCGCAAAGTGCTGCGGATCTCTTTCTTCCAGTTCCTGGAACATCATATCCACTGGATTCTGGTAAGTTTCATCCTCTTCACGGGTTTCGCTTTCATTCAAAAGATCCAAAAGAGTATTCAGGTTCTTTTCCTCTTCATCCCCCTCATACCAGATAAAAGCAATCAATGCTGTGTACAACAGCTTCTCTGCTTTCACCCAAAAATCTTCGGAAGCTTTTTCCCCTTCGCCTTTGGTATTAGCAATGATTGTTGTAACCAGCTTCAGGATATCTTTTTCAGACCGTATATAAGCAAATGGATTGTAATGAAGCGATTTGGAAAAGTTGATAGTATTCAGAATCTTAATCACATATGGTTCGTGTACCACTTTTCCTGATTTATCTTTCATAATATTTCCATTCTTATCTTTCTTAGGTGGTCCCTTTGCTAACATCTTCCCGCACTCCTCGATCAGAGTGCCTTTCGGATCTGTAATGACCATGGAACAGTTCATCTGCATGACTGACGGCTTAACGAAAAATCGAGTTTTTCCGGAACCACTGCCGCCGATGACCACTATATTTTTATTTCTTGCATACTTTGGCTGTTTAGGTCTACTTTCCATGGTCAATGCTTCTGTTGCTGTCAATGGAATGTTCATCCATGGATCTTCTGACATATAAGGCTTGATATCCTCTGCATTTCCCCATCTGGCTGAACCATACTCGATTCCTTTCCGGAGTTTCTTTGCATCTGACTGTTTCTGCCATACCAGTAATTTCAGAATAACAGCTGCTACAATTCCTGTCAGCATATCACACCAGTTAAAACTTGGCTGCAATCCGGTAAGAATCCTGTCTGCATGTTCCATCGCATATAATAGCTTATTCCCTATATCTTCTCCCGGACTGTTTCTGTAAAGAAATGATGCCCGATTTGTATAAAAAGCAGTTAAGATATATGGGATATTGGTAAGAACCAGTTTCTTTTTATCCAGGGCGGACAGCCTGACCCTGATCTTATTCTTCCATTTTTGCATCAGATTTTTACCGATTTGCTTTTTCATCGACTCTGCTCCTGATGCCGGTTCTTTACTTTGTCCTTCGTCTTCTTTGGCATCATTGCCCGGTAAGCTGCAAGACGCTTATGAATGGAAGGCTTATTCGCTTTTTGAATCTGTTTCTGGGAAAACTCACGGAAAGCAGCATTGAGGGCATCCTGATCACGTCCTTTAAAAAACACCAGATACATCGGTGGATCTTTACTCTTATCTTTTTTCAAAGCATAATTGATCCCGTATTTTCTGGCATAGCGTTCAAAGGACTTGATATTCTTATTTGTGATCTCGATATTGACCATCCCGGCATTTTGTTTTGCCAGCTCTTTTACCGTGACCTTTCCCTGTTTCGGCTGATTCTTCTTCGCTTTCTTCTCTACCGATTTCTGTTTCTGATGACGCAGATAAGCAGCAAGAACCTTTTTCAATAGATCTGCTGTTACTTTGGTAGTCCGAATGCAGAACGTGACCGTTTTCTGAGTTACCTCTTCCTGCATGATTTTCCCTCCTTTCAGCGATTTAACTGCTGTCCAGATCTGTAATCATGGCAACCACCTCCTTTATTTTTTACTCTTCCTCCACACACAACGCTTTAAAAAATTCTTTTCCTTTTGGTGTAACCAATGTCTGTGAACCAAGATGTCCATTGTTAAAATAGTCTTTTACAATAAACAGATCATTGTTCTTCTCCACCGCATAGGGAAGCAGCGTGCCGGATGGACTTCTATATAGAAATCCTCTATTTAAAAGAAGTTTCACAAATTTTCTTTCTGGAAATTCAATCTCTTTTGCCGTTGTCCGAATATTGGTGCATTCTCCTGTAATCATGAAATGATCATAATAATCTGCTTTTGGCTGCATATCATTTACACGATTCTGCAATTCTCGATTTCGATTATTTTCTGCCAGAAGTCTCTCGGCAAATTCCAAAAGAAGTTCCGGGTTATCTTTTACCCTGTCTAAAAGGTCGGTCTCTAAATATCCGCCTGTTTTTCTAATAGCCGGAAGTACCTCATCAAAAACCCACTTTTCAAAATTCTGTGCTGACTTCAAACGACTTTTTGTAATCAGCCGATATACATCTCCCTCTGGAATAAAAATCATTGGCTGCACACCACCCGATGTAAGGACGCCCCGTTTCAGGGCCCCCTTGCAATGAACATTTATCGCATTTCTTGGTTTTGCATATCCCAAAGCAAATGCTACATCAATTCCAGAAAATAAAAGTCTGCCTCCATCTTCAATCATACGGATGGAACCAAACTCCGAATTGTGAAACTCTGTGATTTTATAATCCGTCTTCTCCATCCTCTTCTCCTCCTGTACCAGCAAGTAACATCAAACCATTTTCAATGATTGTGCTTCTAATAAACTCTGCTACATTCACGGTTAAATAACCAAGATATTCTTCAAGGAAACCTCTATATTCCTCTTCTGTCAGTAATTCCTCCAGTGCTTCCAAATGAGCTGTCACTTTAGAAGTCTGTTTGCCACCAAGGAGCTTGCCTAATATTTCTGTAAATTCCTCTGTGTCACATGACTCAAACATACATAAGATCATCTCCATTGTTGTTTCCAAAACTAAACGATCCATTTTCATTTTTGTCAGCTCTTCCATTGTTTTCATGGAAGTCATAAGTGCATCGCTTGTCATATGTTCTGTATTGATTCTTCCTTCTGAATCAACCAATCCTATTGCAAATAATTCTAAAAAGTATTTTCTCATAAATTTTGTCCTCCTATCGAAATGGCATTTCTTGTTCAAGTTCTTCTGGTATATCAAATGGAATTTTTCTCTTCTCTGCTGGTTGAAATCTATCAGATTCTTCTTTTTTTGTTTTGGCTTCTGCAAATTCCACATCATCCATAATGACTTCGGTATAATAGGATGCGGTTCCAGTCTGTTCATCTTTGATCTGCGAGATTACCAACTCTCCGGAAAGAGCAATCTTAATTCCTTTTTCAAGATATTTCT
>ULUK01053054.1_pt1 | contig 24282 bp, 21 predicted proteins | sample 1958451 | NCBI WGS metagenome assembly ULUK01 (sample SAMEA4835758, study PRJEB28245) | human gut metagenome | biome: gut microbiome; material: fecal sample | place: Denmark | collected 2008
TATGCCGTTCTAAGTGGGTGGGTATGCTCCGTTTTCGCCATTTTATATCAACATGAAGGAAATAGATAATATAAGGAGATATATGGATGAGGCTCACATGAGCCAAAGGGAACTATCACAGAAAAGTGGTATAGCCCATGAAACAATATCCAAAATTCTAAATGGGAAATATCCTCTTAGCCATAAGTTATTGGTCAAGATTGCTGATGGTTTGAACACTCCTACATCTGAATTAATGGAAGATGCTATAACTCCTATCACTGTTGGGGTACAAGGGTATATTGAGTATGATAATGAGATAATCAAGATTAAATCATTCCGTCAATTACAGAAGTTAGTGCAACAGATAGAGTATGAGACTAGTGTTCTACCAAAACAAGTGAAGGAAATCAAAGCTCTAAATGAGAAAAATCGAAGGTTGATTAAAAATTCAATAAATGGAAACAACTATGAATTTAATATCAATGACTTTGAGCTAATTCAAACACATGATGCAACTAAGGTAGATTGTTGGGCTTTCAAAACAGCATCCGACACTAAAGATGGTATTATCTTAGACTTAGGTAACCAATGTTCGGGTTATCCGTTTAACCTACATGGGCACATGTTCTATACCTCAGAATCGGCATATCTTTGCGGTCAATTTTCGCATAATACAGAAGAACATAAACGCATTCAAAATCAGCTGTTATATGAGAAGAATGGCTATACAGCAAAGAAGAAGGTGAAGAATACCAACAAAGAATTAATAAGAGCTGATTGGGATTCGTTCAGAGCTGAATGGATGTTATACGTTATATGGGCTAAATGTCAGAATACAGATTTTGCAAACAAGCTAAAATCCCTCCCTCCTAATGCCGTAATCATTGAAAATAGCACAACTATCCATGAGGGGACAAGCTCGTTTTGGGGCTGCAAAAATATTGAGCTTGAAGAAGCAAGGAAGAAGGTAGAGCGTTATACTGCTCTAGAATATATGAAAAAAGTACGAAGCGGGAAAATAAAAAAGAATAGCCTTGAACTAGATGCACTTATTCAGTCAGAAAGAGACAAAATACAATATATTGGGACATATTCAGATGGCAGAAACTATATGGGTAAAATATTGAAACACTGCCAATTAGCATTATTGCAGGGTACAACGCCAAATATTAATTATAACTTACTAAGGGAAAAACAAATATATCTATTGGGGGAATTATTGACCTTTTAATGGGTAAAATAATAAAAGAGCTGCATAAGTCTATAATAGACTAACGTAGCTCTTTTATTAGGATAGTTAGTATGTTATAAAAGTTTTATTGCAACTTTTATAGTTTCTTCTTTTACAGTTATTAGTTCTCCTAAATTCTTTAATGTGAATCCGTTATTCTTCATAAAGGAGTAGCATTTACGGATTATCTGTCGTTTGGCTCTTTCATTGACTTCACTAACATAATTTTTAAACCACTTCTTTCTATCGTAGTTTCCATAATATCCCCACCATTTATTCCAAGATTTTATATGTGTATCCCGATAATGAGTAACCATGTTGGCAAACCATAACATATAATCATTATTCTCATATAGAGTCATTAGGTATTCAGAACCATAAAACCAATAATCACATATAGGGCAATATACTTTATAGGAATTATCTTTAGTCCTTTTTATCATAGCATTAATAACTTTAAATTATTTATTGTTATGTAATTCAGATAAGATTTTTATTGCCTTGTCAGGATTCTCTATCATCATAGCTCGTAACGGAACAACTAGCTTATCATTACATTCATTACAACATCTTCCCCAATTTATAGGAAATGCGTTATTACCATAACCCTTATAAGTTTTTCCACAAATGGAACATTTCTGTATTTTATTGTTATTCATTTTAAAACAGGTTTTTAATTAAAAGTCTAATTATAAATTAATTATAGAGCCTATTGGTGAGCATCCAATATCCTACTGGCTCTCAGTTGAAAGTAGGAAGTTCAACTGTTGTCTTCGAGAAATCTGCTCAATTATTTCTTTTGACGATGCAAAGTAAGTGAAAAGTGATGAGGCTAATAGTGTATACTAATGTACTGTACACTGTATATACACGATGTACATAAAAAAATCCACCTAAGATATAGGTGGATTAAGATATTTATGCTAATATGTGATAGTGCTTGTTTATCTATAATGTGTCTTTCAGACCTTCAAATGGGTTTTTAGAACTTTTCTTATAGGCTGTATTGCTGTAGGACTGAGCCAATCCATTTACTCCAAATATATTTTTTGCTTTTTCCCATTTTTTATCTTCGTTATTGCAAAGTTCAGCTAGGAATAGCGCAAGGTTGACTTTGCTGCCTAACCATTTTAAACCATGCTGAGGCTTATCACCCTTACCCGAAAAGTAATATATAAAATCGTTTAAAGTAGTTGTTGATTCTAAATACTTGCCATCTACCAAGAATGTATAAATAGATTTGAATTGTACTTCGTTATAATCCAAGTTATAATGGGATAATTCATCTGATTCTTTATCATTTACGAAGATAGGTTTTGGCTCATTCAATAGTTTTTCAAGAAATTCGCAAGCTAAAGTAATTTCCCTTTTTCTTATTATATGGTATTTTTGCTCAAAATATGTACGTCTGTTCTTATTAATATCAAAATCATAATCAAACCAATTTGATTTCTCATAGTTGGCTAAAGACTCTTTAAGTCTGTTGTAATATATTCCGACTTTATCTCTGAATAATGGACTTTGAACGTAGCACACAAAGGCACATGTTTCAAATCCTTTCCTCTTATAAGCAAGAACTCTACCCCAATCCTCAATGTCTAATTTCCCACTGCATATTGCATTAATATTGCGGTGATAACCATTATATATTGCATTTATAAACTTAAAAAATTTTCTTGTATCCATGATTTATGTTACTTTCAATTTCCACTTTTACAACTCAAATATAATTCATGTAATTCATAGGCTTTTTCCTCTAGGCTTTTACCCACATTATTAAAGATTGCCTTTATAAGTCTCCTATCTTCAATGACATCCAATAGACGGTGTTCGATTCCATACATCATACTCCGTAGCTCGTCAATATCAGATAATCCGACAAACTTAGATGCTGGAACATTAAACATTGCTAGCACTTCTTTGGCTTCTTGAATTTCGTTTTGAAATCGTTCGTCATTAGTTGGATAATGATATAAAGGTTGTTTTAGTTCTTGCTCACCAAATAATTTTTTATTTTCATCTTCATCTACATATCTGAGAATTTGAGCAGGATTATTTTTAATAGCGTTGTGAAATATCTCATACTGTACTCCATCCCGAATTTTTGTGTATCGTTCTACCATTTCTATCTCAGAATGCCCACTGTATTGCTTAATACGGTTTGCTGACCATTCACGTAAAGCTAAAAGAGTAATAAATGTTCTTCTACCCGTGTGTTGGGATAACAGTTCATATCGTTGTTTTTTTATAGACTGTACATGCGTATCGTTACCGCTATGCCTTGTTATAGTTTCTAGTCCTTCTATTCCCGCAGCTTTGCCAATTTCCTTTATCCGTTTATTGCTATAGTCATTAGTGAATGATTGAGGCATTTGATTTTCATATAGCTTCAAAATCGTCTTAGCAAGTTCGAATATAATTCCCACTTTAATAGTCTTTCCCGTTTTCTGTTGAGTAAGCTGTATGGTTGTTATCGAATGTATTGTATCAAGATTATCTGTAATTTTTTCAATATCCGAAAAACGTTGTCCTGTCAGACATTCAAGCAAAAAAGTGGCTAAAATATCTTTATCATTCTGATTATCAATATGAGTCCAGTATTCCCACAGCTTAATAATTTCATCATCCCGTAAGGCTATACCTTTTTCATTGTTTTTTGTTTTGTCTTTCTTTTCCCAAGCTCCTCTATTTTGCCATTCCAACAAAATAGAATAATCCATTAACTCATTTTCAACGGCATACTTATTCAGCATATTCCACAACTGGCTAATCTGCTTATTCACATAGCTAATGGAAAGTTTTCCATCCTTAGTTCTGGGATTATCATCAATACTAAGAAGATAGTTATAATAGTTTTTGATGTACTTTTTAGTGAAGTCATCAAATTTATTTACAGGATTATCCTGGATACAGAATCTTTCAAGATTATCAAGTGCTGATTTATAATCCTTTTTTGTACCCTCAGATATGGTTTTATCCTCATCTTTGCTTTTACGCAAATATTCTATACAGTTTTCTTTCATCTTATCATATATGAATGATTTTAATAAATCTCCACCATTCGTTATTTCTGATGGATTATCGCAAAGATACTCTTTAAATTTAGAAAATCTCTTTAGGTATTCTTCTATCTTATCATTCACAAGGGAATTATTGATACGGGTTAGTTTGGGATACAGTGGGCTGATTATTGCTTTTTGCTTGCCTTTATCCCAATGTTGAGGATATACCTTAACTCCTGTGGCTAGTCGGACTTTCTTGTTGTTGATTCTAACAACATAATATAATAAGGTAGGAGTTGTTTGTTTAGGAGACCTAAGAAAAAAGTTGCCTTGTAGTTCTTGGATGAAATTTTGCATACCATTTGAATTTAGAGATTAATACTCCGAAAATGGTATTCCAATTTGGTATTCCATTTTCGTATTCAAATGATAATGCGAGTACCTCAGAGGGGAATCGAACCCCTATCCACGGTTTAGGAAACCGTTGTTCTATCCGTTGAACTACCAAGGCATAATATTAGGAAACTTCTATTCTATCCGTTGAACTACAAGGGCAATCTTCCGCAAAAGTAAGTCTTTTTATTGAATATCCATGATTTTGGTATGAAAAAAGCGGTTTCCTGTTGATTTTTACGCCTTTTTTCAGCTGCTATGGAAAACCTTGAAGCGTTTGGAAGAGAATGCCAAAGGGTTTTGTTTGAAACACAAGTTCATTTGAGGTAAGACGCACTTGTGTTTCCTTTCGAATGCACTTGTGTTTTTTTAAAATGTACTTGCGTTCTGGTAAGTGCGAAAATAAACCTCGTATTTCTGGCTCGTTTTGTTTGAAAAATTGATATTTTTGGAAGAACGAATTCTAAAAAATACGATATCTATGGGAAAAATAAGTCAGTTTGTAAAGGCGGGGGCCTTGCTTTTGTCAATGGCAGGATGTTCTTCGCCGAATTCCGGGGGAAAGGATGCGGAGATGGACCGCTTTATCAGTGACCTGATGGGAAGGATGACCTTGCAGGAAAAGTTAGGACAGTTGAATCTGCCGGCTGGGAATGACCTGGTGTCGGGAGCAGTGAAGAACAGCAAGATGGCAGAAGCTATCCGAGCTGGTGAGGTCGGCGGCTTTTTCAATGTGAAGGGAGTGGATAAGATTTACCAGATGCAGCGTATGGCGGTGGAGGAAACTCGTCTGGGAATTCCTTTGATAGTGGGTGCCGATGTGATTCACGGGTACGAAACAATCTTCCCGATTCCGTTGGCCCTGTCTTGTAGCTGGGATACGGCGGCGGTGACACGTATGGCACGTATTTCTGCCACGGAAGCCAGTGCCGATGGAATCAGCTGGACCTTCAGTCCGATGGTAGACATCTGTCGGGATGCCCGCTGGGGACGTATTGCAGAAGGAAGTGGAGAGGACCCGTACCTCGGGGCGTTGATGGCCGGAGCCTATGTGCGCGGTTATCAGGGTGACGGCATGAAGCAGAACAATGAAATCATGGCCTGTGTGAAGCACTTTGCGCTGTATGGAGCTTCGGAATCGGGGCGTGACTACAATTCGGTGGATATGAGTCGAAACCTGATGTATAATGTGTACCTGGCTCCTTATAAAGGGGCGGTGGAAGCCGGAGTGGGTTCGGTGATGAGCTCGTTCAATACCATCAACGGGGTACCTGCTACAGCCGACAAATGGCTGCTGACGGATTTGCTCCGCAATGAGTGGGGGTTCACGGGGTTTGTGGTGACCGACTACAATTCGATTGGTGAGATGAAGACTCATGGGGTGGCCGACTTGAAGGAGGCTTCTGCACGAGCGTTGAATGCAGGAACGGACATGGATATGGTGGCACATGGTTTCTTGCATACGCTGGAAGCTTCATTGAAGGAGAAGGCCGTGACGCAGGAGCGGATTGACGAGGCTTGCCGTCGGGTATTGGAAGCCAAGTATAAGTTAGGATTGTTTGAGAATCCTTATAAGTATTGTGATACGCTTCGGGGACGCAAGGAATTGTTTACGGAGGCGAATCGTAAAGCGGCACGTGAGATTGCGGCTGAAACGTTTGTGCTGTTGAAGAACGAGGGTAAGTTGTTGCCTTTGCAGAAAAAAGGACGCATTGCATTGATTGGGCCGATGGCTGATGCGCAGAACAATATGTGCGGCACGTGGAACATGGATTGTCAGACAGACCGTCATGTGACGATGTACGAAGCTTTCCGTCGTGCGGTAGGTGATAAGGCTACGGTTTCTTATGCCAAGGGAAGTAATGTGTATTATAGTGAGCATATAGAGAAAGGGGCGGTCGAACCTCGTCCGCTGACACGTGGCGATGACCGTCAGTTGCGGGCTGAGGCTTTGCGCGTGGCGGCTTCGGCTGATGTGATTGTGGCCGCATTAGGTGAGAGTGCCGAGATGAGCGGGGAGTCTTCTTCTCGTACGGATATTCAGATTCCGGATGCGCAAAAAGATTTGTTGAAGGCATTGGTAGCTACCGGAAAGCCGGTAGTACTGGCTTTGTTTACCGGTCGTCCGCTGGATTTGTGCTGGGAGTCTGAGCATGTGCCGGCTATCCTGAACGTGTGGTTTGCCGGCAGTGAAGCGGGTGATGCCATTGCCGATGTGATGTTTGGAGAAGTATCTCCTTCGGGTAAGCTGACTACGAGTTTCCCACGTGCGGTGGGGCAGTTGCCGCTTTATTATAATCACCTGAATACAGGTCGTCCGGATACGGATGATACCACTTTCAACCGTTATGGCAGCAATTACATCGACCAGAGTAATGAACCGCTTTATCCTTTTGGTTATGGCTTGAGTTATACCACTTTCCGTTACGGTAATTTGCAGTTGAGTGCCGAGCGTATGGCCAAGGGCGGTCAGTTGAAGGTAACCGTGCCTGTAACCAATTCCGGCGAGTGTGACGGAGTAGAGATTGTGCAGTTGTATCTTCACGATGTGTATGCAGAAATCTCCCGTCCGGTGAAGGAGCTGAAAGCTTTCCGCCGTGTGGCCCTTAAAAAGGGAGAGACACAGAATGTAGAGTTTGTGCTCGATGAGGATGATTTGAAGTATTATAATTCTCGTCTGGAATATGGATATGAACCGGGAGAGTTTGAAGTAATGGTAGGTCCGGACAGCCGGAATGTGCAGCACGCGACTTTTGTGGCTGAATAGAAGTCAGTTCATATAAAACAAAAATGGTCCGCCTCTGTGAGAAGATTCAGAGGCGGACCATTTTTGTTTTATTCAAGTTGGACGTTGCGTACATGTACGTCTGTGCAGTGTAAGAATACTGAAGCCGATTCCCGGAATTTCTCGACCGATTCTGTGGTGAGAAACTCCCGTCGCTTGTTCTTGGAACAGCGTGCGTCCATGTCCGGATGACGCGACAGATAGTCCTTCAGGCTTTCGCTTACATACTCGCCTTGCGTTACCAGCCGGATGTGCGAGGGGGTGTACTGCCGTATCTTTTGCAGAAGCAGGGGATAGTGCGTACAGCCTAAAATCAGGGTGTCGATGTCCGGGTCTTTCTGTAGGATGGTATCAATGTATTTCTTGACGAAATAGTCGGCTCCGTCACCGTCGTATTCCTTGTTCTCTACCAGTGGTACCCACATGGGGCAGGCCATTCCCGTTACCTGAATGTCTGGAAAAATCTTTTTAATCTCCAGCGGATAGGATTCGGAACGTACCGTACCGGCTGTGGCCAGCAGGCCTACGTGTCCGTTGCGGGTGATTTCACCGATACATTCTACAGTGGGGCGGATTACTCCTAATACGCGGCGGGTCGGATCTATGTGAGGAAGGTCGTTCTGCTGGATGCTGCGGAGCGCTTTGGCGGAAGCCGTATTGCAGGCCAGGATGACCAGCGGGCAGCCCAGTTCAAACAATTTCTTGACAGCCTGTAGGGTGAAGTCGTAGACCACTTCGAACGAGCGTGTGCCATATGGAGCACGGGCATTATCTCCCAAGTACAGGTAATCGTACTGTGGCAGTCGTTCGATGAATTTTCCTAGAATGGTAAGACCTCCGTATCCGGAGTCGAAAACTCCGATGGGACCGGTGTGAGGGGCAGATAGAGGGTACATGGGAAAACAGTTGAAAGGTTTGAAAAGAAAAATGTCATTCAGAGAAATCTTTTTCGTGTTTCTCTGAATGACATGTAGTCAGAACGACAAAGAGTTCCTTTAATTACTGAGCAGGAGTTGCTGCAGGAGCTGCTGGAGTAGCAGGTACTGCTGTCAGGCTGATGCCCAATTTAGTCTTGATGTCGTTTGTAATATCTTTTGACTGAGTTTCGTCAATGTAAGGAATGTCAGTACGGTTCAAATCGAATACGTAAGTATAAGCACCAGCTTTACCTACAGCCTTAACGGCATCTTCCAGTTTTTTGTAGATAGGTTCCATCATGTCACCGTATGCTTTCTGCAACTGCTGCTGTGCATCCTGCTGGAACTGCATACCTTTTTCCTGCAAATCCTGCAGCTCTTTCTGGCGGCGTTCCTGAATATTTTGTGGTAGGTTCTTCTGTTCCTGCTGGTATTCTGCAAATTTCTTGTTGAATTCGTCAGAAGCACGTTTGATTTCGTCTTCGTATTGTTTCTGCATAGTCTGGATGTCTGTCTGTGCCTTAGCCCATTCCGGCATTACAGGGATAATATCCATTGATTTAAAGTGCGCAAATTTTTGTGCGAATACACTCATCGGTGCGATGAGCAAAAGTAAAAAAGCAATTTTCTTCAACATAATCTCAAGTTTCTATTTGTTATTAATTAATTCAATGTATAAAACAGGGCTTATTATCACCCGGTTGCAAATGTATAAAATTAATTTGAATATCCTAGTTTTGCAAGAACCTCATTGCTTATATCAATGCGTGGAGAAGCAAAAATCATGCTCTGTGCCGAGGCACGGTCTATCACGGCATCGTATCCGCGCTGGGTAGCAATTTCTTTTACTGCATTGTAGATAGCATCCTGAATCGGAGAAATCAGCTCCTGACGTTTCTTCATCAGTTCACCTTCCGGTCCGAAATATTGCTTGCGGAGTTCTGCCGCTTCTTTTTCTTTGGCTACGATAGCTTCCTCTTTGCTGGTTTTCTGAGTAGCAGAAAGCGTATTGGCGCTTTTCTGGTAATCTTCATACAGCTTTTTTGCTTCGTTGGCTTTGGCCTCAATCTGGCTTTGCCATTGCTTTGACAGTGACTCCATCTGTTGGTTGGCCTGTTGATAAGAAGGAATCTGCTTGAGGATATACTCCATATCTATCAGGGCGAATTTCTGTGCTGAGGCCATATCTACGGCGGCCACTAACAGCATAACGGATAAAATGAGTCTCTTCATAATCATTGGTTTTTAAGTGTTAGAATTCTTGTCCGATGATAAAGTGGAACTGGCTTCCGCTGTATTGCATTGAACCGTCAATCTTGTCGAAACCGTAAGCCCAGTCGATACCCATCATACCAATCATTGGCAGGAAGATACGTACACCGAATCCGGCAGAACGTTTCAACTGGAAGGGGTTAAAGTCGGTCACGTTGTTCCATGCGTTACCTGCTTCCAAGAAGCCCAGTGCATAGATACTGGTAGAGTTTTCCAGCATCAGCGGGTAGCGGAGTTCGGCACCCAGACGGATGTAAGCATAACCTTCACTTCCGTACGGAGTCAATGAACCGTTTTCATATCCACGGAGGGCGATAGTTTCGGATGCATAGTTATAACTGTAACCTGTCATACCGTCACCTCCCACGTAGAAGGTTTCAAACGGTGAACGTTTGTATTTGTTGAAGTGACCGAGGATACCGAATTCTGTACGGGTCATGATAACCGGACATTTCTGGATATCCATCAAGGCTGTATAAGTTTTGGCTTTGAATTTCCACTTGTGGTATTCAATCCACTTGTACATGCTGGCCGCATCGTGGTAGTTGTCTTTACCGTAAGTAGAGTAGTCCTTCTTGCTAAACAGAGAGTACGGCGGAGTAATCTGCAAAGAAGCCGAGAATTCTGAACCGTAACGCGGGAAAATCGGGTTATCCGTAGAGTTACGTGACAAGGTCAGGTTCAGGCTCAGGTTATTACAGTTACCGGTGTTCATGTACTGTCCGTTGTTCAGTTTGATATAGAGGTAACTCCAGTCTTTCAGCATGAATCGCTGGTAAGACAATTCAGCCGACAAGGTAAAGTAGTCATCCGGCCAGCGCAGACGCTTACCCCATCCTACAGATACACCGAACATCTTGATAGACTTGTCGGGGTCGTAGTAAGATTCGTAGTTGTCATAATAGCTTCCGTAGCCTCCGTAATATCCGTATCCGCTTAACATGTTGTAGTAGTTGTTCATGTAGGCAGAGTTATAATATTGGCTGCTTACGTCGGTCTGGATAGAGTAGAAAGCAGAAACAGAGAATGAGTTCGGGCGCTTGCCGCCAAACCATGGGTCGAAGAACGATACGCTGTATGACTGATAGTAGCGTCCGTTGGTCTGTCCACTGATGGTCAGTGTTTGTCCGTCACCTTGTGGCAGGATACCGCGGTAGTTGTCGTTCTTGCGGAACAAGTTCGCAAATGAGAAGTTAGTAAACTTCAAGCTCAATTTACCGATGACACCAGTCTGTCCCCAACCTGCGGAGAATTCCACCTGGTCATTAGCTTTTGATTCCAGTCCCCAGTTGATGTCTACTGTACCGTCCTGGAAGTTCGGCTGTACATCCGGTTTGATATTCTCAGGGTTGAAGTGTCCCATCTGTGCGATTTCACGGTAAGAACGTTCCAGTGCTTCCTTACTGAAGAGGTCGCCCGGACGTGTACGCAACTCACGACGTACGATGTTTTCATACAGACGGTCATTACCGTTGATGCGTACGTGGCTGATGCTGGCCTGCGGACCTTCCGTGATACGCATTTCCAGGTCGATAGAGTCACCGTCAATGTTTACTTCCACCGGATCGAGGCGGTAGAACACATATCCGCGGTTATAGTAGTTGTTACCGATAGCATCTTCATCGTTAGAGATACGGTCGTTCAGCAACTTCTGGTTATATACATCACCGCGTTTCATGCGGAGCTGTTCGTTCAACAGGTCAGAAGGATATACCGTGTTACCTACCCAGGTGATGTCACGAAGGTAATATTTTTGTCCTTCGTAGATCTTCATGTAGACATCTACCGTCTTTTCATCGTATGAAGATACACTATCTTCTACGATTTGTGCATCACGATAACCTAATTCGTTGTATTTATCGATGATTTTCTGTTTGTCTTCTTCGTAACGTTCATTGATAAACTTCTTGGCACGGAAAAGGTTGATCAGTTTACCTTTTTCGTTAGTCTTCTTCATGACACGTTTCAGTTTCTTGTCGGCCAAGACCTCATTTCCTTCAATGGTAATTTTGTGGACTTTGACTTTGGCCTTTTTGTCAATGTTCACGTCTACATATACCTGTTCCTTATTTTCCGGGTCTTCACGCTCCACGATGTTAACTTCTGCGTTCTTGAAACCTTTTTCATCAAAATGTTTCTTGATCAGAATTTTAGCACGGTCAATCAAGTTCGGTGTAACCTGTGTACCTTTTGCCATACCCAGTTTAGCCTGCAAGTCTTCGCGCTCACTCTTTTTCACACCATGGATTACGATGTCGGTAATACGCGGACGTTGTGTCAGCTGGATAGACAGGTAAATTTTATTGTCTACAATTTTGTCTGCTACGATTTTCACGTCAGAGAACAAACCATGACGCCAGTATCTTTTTACTGCCGAGGTGATGTCATCTCCTGGTACAGTGATAGTCTGTCCGACAGCCAAGCCGGAAATACCTATCAGGACATAATCCTCATAGTTCTTTACTCCGCTGACCTTGATGTCGGCGATTTCATATTTTTTAGGTGTTCCGTTGTAAAGGATAATTGGTTTATCGCTTTGTTCAGTTGTATTATTGTCCTGTGCATATCCCCCCATTGGAGCAGACGAAAGACATGCAGCAATCAATAGGATAAGTGAAAAACGGTTTTGCATTGTTCTTTGTTAAATTTGTTCACTGGTTTTGCCGAATCGGCGTTCTCTTTTTTGAAAGTCACAAATAGCCTTACACAATTCTTCGGCCTTGAAGTCCGGCCAGAAAGTGTCACAGAAGTACAGTTCCGCGTAAGCGCACTGCCAGAGCAGATAGTTGCTTAATCGGATTTCACCGCCTGTTCTGATCAACAAGTCCGGGTCGGGCATATAATGAGTGGCCAGACATCGGTTGATGGTCTGGTCTGTAATTTCCTCGGGAGTGAGTATTCCTTCTTTCACTTCACGGGCAATTTTTTTGACAGCCTCCGTGATTTCCCATTTAGAAGAATAGCTTAATGCTAAAGTCAGACACATTCCCGTGTTCTTTGACGTACGTTCGATGCACTTGTTCAGTCGTGCAAGTACGTTTTCCGGCAATTTTTCTGTTTCACCGATGATGCGGAAACTGATGTTGTTCTTCATGAAGGTTTCTTCTTCAATAGAGTCCATAAGCAAACTCATCAGTGCGGCAACCTCGTCTACCGGACGATTCCAGTTTTCGGTAGAGAATGTATAAAGAGTCAGATACTTCACGCCCAGCTGTGCGGCTTCTTCCGCAATGACATGTACGGTTTCGGCGCCAGCCTGGTGTCCGAAAGTGCGGGCATGTCCCTGCTGTTTGGCCCAGCGTCCGTTGCCATCCATGATGATAGCAATATGTGCCGGTATCCGGTTCTTGTCAATTTGGTCTTTATATAGCATAGCTTTGTTGTTTTTCAGTTTTTTAGATTACCATTTAGGGGTGAATCCCAGTCGGTTGATACGTCCTCGGCTGATGCTTCCATCTTCCCACACAATCCAGATAAAGTTACCTCTGGACGTTCCGTTTTCCAGTTTGGGAGTTACGGCGCATGAATAATTGCCGTGGTGTGTAGTATAAAGTGTGCCGAATTCTGCTGGGAAAGCCATACATTCAGTGACAGGTCTCCAGCAAAGTCCGTTATCGGTAGAACAATAGAACTGGCTGAAAGGTTTCACTTCCGGTTTTACACTTTCCCCACCAAAAGCATACAGCTTTCCGTCGTAGTAAATCATGGTGACGTTTTTCAGGTTCGGCAGTGGAAGATTCTGCATTCTTGTTTCCCATTTGCTATCACTTGACATGCGGTTGAATACCAACGCTGTTGTGTCATTGGCTGTAGTGCCCTGATTATAGCAAAGAGCTACAGTAGTAGTGACGTTGCTGTTGTAAGATGCAGTAGTTGTATTGGAGAAGAAAGGCTTACCTGCTGTAAATTGTGTGAACGGGTTTGTATCTTCTGTCCATACATTTTCTTTATATGTACCACTCTTTCCGCCTTTAACAGCGTAAAGTTCCTTTGTGACATCATTTCCACCAATCAGAATTTCGAATACATCTGTACCTGCGGAGGTAATTTCATTGGTGGTTACATCCAGTTTATAGAGCTTCTTATTGTTAACTGTGCCTGCCAGGAAATAAATATTTTCTGTCCATACAGTAGCAGAGTAAGTATCTATATTTGCGGGTACACTTGCAACGGGAGTCCATGAAGTAGGATTGTCATTTGCTACATCCGAGTATTCAATTTGGGTATTGTTGCCATTTTTCCCGAATACATATACTTTCCCGTTAGCATATACAGCTTTCTGTTCACTTAAAATTCCGGCACTGAATGAATTGTCAAACTTCTTCCATGAGATAGTGTCTGGAACCTGCTGGTGTACGTTGATTTTCACTTTATAAGCCTGTCCGATTGCACCGCTGTAAGCATATACCTTAAATTCAATAGGGGTAACAGTAGACATGGTACGAGTGTCTCCTGAAAAATCGATAGAGTCTGTAGAAGTCCACAACGTGTCTTTATCTGTTCCTTTGGGTCTGTAGGCCAGTGCACCGGCGTCGTAAGTCACGCTGGTTATCACTTTGTCAATGTGAGTACCATAAGGAAGTGAATCTTTATTCTCGATTTCTCTTGTCATTTGATTGATGGTGAATGGATATTCTGAGCAATCTAGTGTATCCACATACGCACTATCTTTCCCATCCTTATCTTTCCCTATTCGGTCAATGTTCAATGTACCCAATGAAAATCCTGTAATACTGGTTTCTGAGGTATAAGTGACCTGTTCCACATCATTATCCAAACACGATGTCATTATAGATGTTGCAGCAAAGAGTACTGCAATCAATGGCAAAAACTTTATTTTCATCTGCAAATGAGTTCTTTTAATTACAAGTTGCAAAAGTAGAAAGTTTTTCCTCGATTCCTCGCTTTTAGGGGAAGTTTTATATAAAATTATATTGTTATCTCCTCTTTATCAAGCTCTGTTGCATATTGTCCTGTTTTGTTAAAGGGCACAATACTGTGCAAAAAGTCACTTTTTTCGTACATCGTAAGAACTTTTTGTGGATAAAATTTGTTTATGTGCTCTTTATATATCGATATTGTCCTGTATAAAACGGTTTTATGCAATTTGTTTCCTGAAAGAACGGATAATTTTGTAATCCAATTAAAACGAATAAACAACTATGTACAGACAATTAATTTCTAATTCATGGAAAGCGTGCCTTCTTTTCGTATGTGTATTCTTTTCCGGTATAACAGTGAAAGCAGATGATAGTTTATACTCTCCTAATAAGAAAATAGGAGTGAGCTGGGATAATCCTGCGAAAGGATTGCGTGTGATTTATAAGAAAGGTGATGCTTCGATTTCGGTAGTTCAGTTAAAGAATCTGGGGATTCAACTTCAGCGTACATCCGGAGACGAATTTAATTATGTGTCTTCTTCCGCCGTGACTCCTGTACGTGAGGATTATACCATGATAACGGGTAAACGTCGCCATTGCACGAACGAGGGAAACCAGCAGATATTTCATTTCAAGAACGCCCAGAATGTATCGCTGGATTTGGAATTTCGGGTGTACGATGACGGTATCGCTTTTCGTTACGTGCTTCCCCAGCCGGCAAAAGAAATGTGTGTGACCGATGAAACTACAGCTTTTGCTTTTCAGAAAGGAATTACCCGATGGACACAGAAACTGAATCAGGCCTATGAAGACTTCTATTTGAAAAATAAAGGTCGTGTGCAAGGATATACTGCAGGACAATGGGGATTCCCGGCATTGTTTGAAGTGGCAGATTCTGTTTTTACCCTTATCTCAGAAGCGAATGTTGCGAAAGGTAACTGTGGTTCCTGGCTGAACAATGCTGCCAATGAGTCGACCTATAAAGTAGAGATGGCAGAACCGGCCAAAGCTTCCGGTAGATGGTGTTCGCCTTGGCGCGTGGCCATTATCGGTTCTCTGGCCGATGTGGTAGAGTCCACTTTAGTGACAGACGTCAGTGAGCCTTGCCGGCTGAGCGATGTTTCCTGGATTAAGCCGGGAGTCGTTTCCTGGATTTACTGGGCTTATAATCACGGTTCAAGAGATTATCAGCTGATAAAGAAGTATATTGATTTTGCGGCAGATTTTCATCTCCCTTATATGCTGATTGATGCGGAATGGGACGAAATGGGGAACGGCGGCAATGTGGAAGATGCCTTGGCTTATGCAAAACAGAAGAAAGTTGCTCCTTTGTTGTGGTATAACTCCTCCACCGCGTGGTGTGCGTTTGGTCCTTTGTATCGTCTGAACAAACCGGAGACACGTCAGAAAGAATTTGCCTGGCTTGAGTCCATGGGTGTGAAAGGAATAAAAGTAGATTTCTTCAGCCAGGACAGTATATCTACGATGAATTATTTTGTGGACATTCTGGAGGATGCGGCTAAATATCATTTGATGGTAAACTTTCATGGAGCTCCTATTCCGCGAGGCTGGCAGCGCACTTATCCTCACATGATGTCAGTAGAAGGAGTATATGGAGCTGAATGGTATAATAATAAGGAGACATTGACCGACAGTGCGGCATGGCATAACTGTACATTGCCTTTTACGCGTAATGTAGTGGGTCCGATGGACTATACTCCTTGTACTTTTACAGACTCTCAGCATCCGCATATCACTTCGAACGGGCATGAACTGGCTCTGCTGGTTGCATTTGAATCTGCCTTGCAGCATTTGGCCGACCGCCCCGAAGGATACCATGCCCAACCAGCTGAAGTACGCTCATTTATCTCTTCACTTCCCACCGTTTGGGACGATACGAAATTGCTAAACGGTTATCCTTCCAGCTATGTAGTGCTTGCCCGGAAAAGTGGTGATTGCTGGTATATTGCCGGCCTGAACGGAACAAACGAGAAGAAATCGCTTGCTGTAGATTTGAGTTTTATTCAGGAACCCGTCAAAGAAATCACTTTGTATGCCGATGGAAAAGAACGTAATCAGTTTGATATACAGATGCTCTCTGGCTTGAAGAAATCTGTACATGAGGTAGACTGTCTGCCACGCGGAGGATTTGTGATGAAGGTTCAAATGAAAAACTAGTCTATTATTAGATGATTTATTGTGAAGAATGCCTGTACGCTATGGAAATAACGTCAGGCATTCTTTTATGTTTTCTTGCCGGGGACTATATGTTTTAAGTTCCGGAAATGTAGGTTTCCCGGATGTGAACCGTATGGCTTATGGGAGAGAAACGTAGAAAGTTCTTTGAAAGTATGGGTTTATCATCTGGCAGTTATATAAAAGTCTTTTCGGAAAACGTGATTATAATGACTAGCGTGAGTATAACCGGCGATATTCTTGGGGAGTCATACTGGTAATTTTTTTGAAGAGTCGGTTGAAGTATGAATAATCCTCAAATGCCAGTCGAAATGCAATTTCTTTTACAGCGAGTTCTTCTGTAAGTAAAAGCAACTGAGCTTTTTCTATCTTTTTTTGATTGACATATTGTAACGGAGTAGTACCCATTCCTTTTTTGAAAAGCCGGATAAAGTGGTCTTTGGAAAGGCAAGATAATTCCGCAAGTTTTTCTAATTCAATTTCTTCTGAGATGTGTTTGTGAATATACCGTACTGCTTTGGCAATGCGGTTGTCTTCCATTTCATTTCTGGGTTGGGCATATTTAAAGAAATGTGATAATAGCTGTAATACAATCCCTCGTGATTCTACTTTGTCGCAAAAGGCTCTCTGTCTGTTTTTAAGTAAATTTCTCATCAATGTGGGATTGTTATCATAGGTTGTCGGATCTGATTTTTGCAGACTCATGTGTGGATTGATTTCACATAAGCGTTGGAATAGAGATAAATCAAGTGGGCTAGCCTTTATTTCTAACGGGAATTCCCATTGTTCCAGCCAGTCATCTTCTGAGTAGTGATCTTCATAAATATGTAGGTAGTAGTGCTCAAAATGTGAATTGCAGATATTGGTGTGTACTGTAAATGAAGGGATAAAATACATATGGTGGGGATATAAAGTGTGTATTCCATCGGGTAATTCTATTTGGGCTGTCCCTTCTGTGATGTAATATAAACGTGTAAATGGGCTGTTTACATTTTTCCAGTTCCAGTCGGCATTATGGATGGCAAGTCCTACATTCAGGACGAGTGGATGCATTTGTTCTACTTGCAGGTTCATAGGTAATTCTTTTTCGCTTTAAAATTACATGATTATTTTTTTTTCTTTTTCGATAATCCCTTCCAATAATCGATATTTGTCAATAAAAATCGATATTATCATATTGAGTATTGTTAAGTTCCCTTGTTTTGTCGATATCTGCATATAACCTCCCAGTTTAATCCTATTCCTCATTTGAACTTCTCCGTACATTTGTTTTCGTAAAAACATTATCTGAATAATACTTATGAAAGCAAAATTAATATTAGCCTCTTTATTTTTATCCATGGCCGGATTGTCGGCACAGACTTATCAGGTACCGGTATCGGAACAGGATGAACCGATGATGAAAGGAAAGTTCGAACCCACATGGAATTCGTTGGAAAACTATCAGGTGCCGGAATGGTTCCGTAACGTGAAATTTGGTATATGGGCTCACTGGGGGCCACAGTGTGTGGAAGGTTCAGGCGATTGGATGGCTCGTTCCATGTACATGGAGGGTACTCGTGAATATGAATATCATGTAAAACACTACGGACACCCGTCGGAAGTGGGCTTTAAGGATATTATTCCCTTGTGGAAGGCGGAAAACTGGGACCCGGACAGGCTGGTAGCCTTTTATAAGAAAATAGGTGCCCAGTACTTTTTTGCTTTGGGTAATCATCATGACAACATGGACTTGTGGGACAGCAAGTATCAGCCCTGGAATTCAGTGAATATGGGGCCGAAGAAAGATATTCTGGCCGGATGGGAAAAAGCCGCAAGAAAATACGGATTGTATTTTGGAGTCAGCCTGCATGCCGACCATGCGTGGAGCTGGTATGAGCCTTCTCAGCGTCATGATACGAAAGGTCCGAAGAAAGGAATTCCATACGATGGGAAACTGACCAAAGCAGATGGAAAAGGAAAATGGTGGGAAGGATACGATCCGCAAGACTTGTATGCCCAGAACCATCCATTGAGTGAGAACAGCTGGGATAACGGAATGATTCATCGCCAGTGGGCTTGGGGCAATGGAGTTTGTGTGCCGAGCCAAGAATTCTGTACGAACTTTTATAACCGTACACTTGATGTAATCAATCGCTATAACCCTGATTTGCTATATTTTGATGTGACAGTAGCTCCTTTCTATCCGGTAAGCGATGCGGGGCTGAAGATCGCTGCTCATTTTTATAACCACAATATGGCTACCCACAAGGGGAAACTGGAAGCGGTGATGTTTGGTAAGATTCTCGATGAGAACCAGCGAAAAGCACTGGTGTGGGATGTAGAACGTGGTGCTCCCAATAAAATTATCGATCAGCCGTGGCAGTCATGCTCCTGCATTGGCGGATGGCATTACAATACGTCTATTTACGAGAAAAACGAATATAAATCAGCGGCATACGTAGCTAAACTGTTGGTAGACATTGTGAGTAAGAACGGAAATCTGTTGCTGAGCGTACCTCTGCGTGCAGATGGAACTTTCGATGAAAAAGAAGAGAAAATTCTGAATGAATTTGGGGCGTGGATGAATATTAACAAGGAAGCTATTTATGATACTCGTCCGTGGGTAGTGTTCGGGGAAGGTCCGATTGCGGAAGAAGATATTCCACTCAATGCCCAGGGATTCAATGAAGGTTCTTACAGTCAGGCCGGAGCAAAGGAAATCCGTTTCACACAGACTCCGAAGTATTTGTACGCTACTGTGCTAGCATGGCCGGCAGATGGAAAGGTGAACATCAAGTCACTGGCTGCAGACAGTAAACTTTATGAAGGAAAGATTCGTAAGGTAGAATTATTGGGATACGGAAAGGTGGACTTTGTCCGTACTGCCGGAGGCTTGTCGGTTACACTTCTTGCGCAGCCGTTGAATCAGATTGCTCCCGTATTGCGAATCGCGAAATAATAAAATGTGGTAAGATGGAAGGATATAGAGTAAAAGAGTATGGTATGCCCGTCAAGCGGTATTGCCAGGCATTGGATTTGAAAAACAACCCGGAACTGATAGCGGAATACCGGAAAATACATAGTCGCGAAGAAGCTTGGCCGGAAATTCGGGCAGGAATCCGTTCAGTGGGGATACTGGAAATGGAAATCTATATCGTAGGCTGCAAGCTGTTCATGATTGTGGAAACACCGCTTGATTTTGACTGGGATAGCGCGATGAAACGCCTGGCACAGTTGCCCAGACAGGCAGAGTGGGAAGATTATGTGGCACGTTTTCAGGAATGCGTGCCGGGAAGCAGTTCTGCCGAGAAATGGCAGCTGATGGAGCGTATGTTTTATTTATATGAATCTTAAAAAGTTATCACTATGGAATACCATGAAATAGGAAAAACGGGGATGAAGGTATCCTCTTTGAGTTTCGGAGCTTCTTCTTTGGGGGGAGTCTTCCATGACATTAAAGAAAAAGAAGGATTGGAAGCGGTGTTTACCACCATTGATTTGGGAATGAATTTTATCGATGTGTCTCCTTATTACGGACATTATAAGGCTGAAACGGTATTAGGAAAGGCCCTGAAGGAGATTCCTCGCGACAAGTATTATCTCTCTACGAAGGTAGGACGTTATGGAAAAGACGGGATAAATACCTGGGATTATTCCGGGAAGCGGGCTACGGAGAGCGTGTACGAAAGTATGGATCGCTTGCATGTGGACTATATCGACCTGATTAATGTGCACGACATTGAGTTTGCCGATTTGAATCAGGTGGTTAATGAGACTTTACCGGCTTTGGTGGAGTTAAGAGAGAAAGGGGTAGTAGGTCATGTGGGTATCACTGACTTGCAACTGGAGAATTTGAAATGGGTGATTGACTATTCGCCGGCAGGAACGGTAGAGTCGGTGCTGAACTTCTGTCATTATTGCTTGTGCGATGACAAGCTGGTCGATTTCCTGGACTATTTTGAGTCGAAAGGTATCGGGGTAATCAGTGCCTCTCCATTGTCTATGGGCTTGCTGACCGAAAGAGGTGTACCATCATGGCACCCGGCTCCTCAGTCGTTGGTAGAGGCTTGCCGAAAGGCCATGGAGCATTGCAAGAGTAAGAATTATCCGATAGAAAAACTGGCCATGCAGTATGCCGTGAGCAATCCGCGCATTGCTACGACGTTGTTCAGTACGGCCAATCCGCAGAATGTGAAGAAGAATGTGGCTTTCATAGAGGAACCGATGGATGAAACACTGGTACGTGAGGTGCGTGAAATTATCGGCGACCAGTTCCGTGTAAGTTGGGCTAATTCTTAAAGGAGGAATTTGTATATGGGGTTTATAATAATCGATGCACATTCTCATTTGTGGTTAAAGCAGGATGCGGTGGTTGAAGGACTGCCTATCCGCACTTTGGAGAATGGAAGGTCATTGTTCATGGGGGAAGTGAGACAGATGCTTCCCCCGTTCATGACCGATGGAGTAAACAGTGCCGAAGTGTTCTTATCTAACATGGACTATGCGCAGGTGTCTGCGGCCGTGGTGACGCAAGAGTTTATCGACGGGTTTCAAAATGACTATTTAGCCGAGGTTACAGCCCGTTATCCCGATCGTTTCTTTGTATGCGGAATGTGTGAGTTCCGTAAGCCGGGCTATCTGGATCAGGCGCGTCAGCTTATTGCACAGGGATTCAAGGGATTAAGATTCCTGCACAGCGTTTGTTGCTCAAAGAGGGGCGTGTAAGATTAAACTGTGAGGAAATGATGCAGATGTTCCACCTGATGGAGCAGAACGGGGTGCTGCTTTCCATTGATATGGCTGACGGAGATACACAGGTGGGCGAACTGGAGGAGGTAATTCAGGAGTGCCCGAAATTGAAGGTGGCCATCGGACATTTCGGTATGGTAACCCGTCCTCAGTGGAAGGAACAGATCAAGTTGGCTCGTCATCCTCATGTATGTATTGAATCGGGAGGGATTACCTGGTTGTTCAATGACGAGTTTTATCCGTTTAAGGGGGCGGTAAGAGCTATCCGTGAGGCTGCTGAGCTGGTCGGCTTTGAGAAACTGATGTGGGGGTCGGATTATCCGCGTACCATAACGGCCATTACTTACCGTATGTCGTACGACTTTGTGAGCAAATCCGATGAATTGACAGAAAGAGAGAAAGCACTCTTCTTGGGAGAAAATGCCCGCAGTTTCTATGGTTTCCATAATCTGCCGGAGCTTCCTTACATTAAGAATATGTCGGAATAAACAAATGGGGAAATGATGAAAAACAATAATAGCTATAAATTACCGCTTGCACTGGTTTTCAGCCTGTTCTTTTTGTGGGCTATTAGCAGTAACCTGTTGCCTACCATGATTCGGCAGTTGATGAAGACCTGCGAGCTGAATACCTTTGAAGCGTCTTTTACGGAAACTGCTTACTGGCTGGCGTATTTTATTTTCCCGATTCCGATAGCCATGTTCATGAAGCGGTATAGCTATAAAGCTGGTATCATCTTTGGCTTGGTGTTGGCGGCAGCAGGTGGTCTGTTATTCTTTCCGGCTGCCATGCTGAAAGAATATTGGGCTTATCTGTGCATCTTCTTTGTTATCGCTACCGGGATGTGTTTCTTGGAAACAGCAGCCAATCCGTACGTAACGGCTTTAGGTGATGCAGCTACAGCTCCTCAACGTTTGAATCTGGCGCAGTCATTTAATGGGTTGGGAGCTTTTATTGCAGCCATGTTTCTGAGTAAACTGATATTGAGTGGCACACACTATACGCGTGAAACGCTTCCGGCGGATTATCCGGGCGGATGGGAAGCCTATATCTAGTTTGAGACGGATGCTATGAAAACTCCTTATATGGCATTGGCGGTATTGCTGCTGGTCATTGCGGGAATCTTTATTTTCTCCAGGTTGCCTAAGATTGGGGATGAAGGGCAGCGGGGCATTTCTAAGGAGAAACTGATTGATTTCAGTGTATGGAAGCGGTCGCATCTGCGGTGGGGCGTCATTGCACAGTTTTTTTATAATGGCGGACAGACAGCTATCAACAGTCTGTTTTTAGTCTATTGCTGTTCGTATGCCGGTATTTCGGAGTCGGAAGCTACTACCTATTTCGGCCTGTATATGCTGGCCTTCCTGCTTGGACGATGGATTGGTACCGGACTGATGATTCGTTTCCGTCCGCAAGATATGTTGCTGGTCTATGCATTGGTGAATATCCTGCTTTGTGCCATAGTTGCTGTGTGTGGGGGCTGGATTGGTCTGTATGCCATGTTGGGCATCTCGTTCTTCATGTCCATCATGTATCCTACCCAGTTCTCGTTGGCATTGAAAGATTTGGGCAGTCAGACGAAAAGTGGCTCTGCTTTTCTGGTGATGTCAATAGTGGGTAATGCTTGCCTGCCCCAGTTTACGGCTTATCTGATGCACGTTAATGAACAAATGTATCATCTGGCGTATGTGGTTCCGATGGTTTGTTTCTTGTTCTGTGCTTATTACGGGTGGAGAGGATACAAAGTATTGGATTGAGATTGTATATCTGAAAATAAAAATAATAAGAAAATGAAAGCGGTTCAAATTGCAGCTCCCCAGAAAATGGCAGTCGTAGAGATTGAGAAGCCTGAACTGAAGGCTGGGGAAATATTGGTAAAGATTGAATATGTAGGTTTCTGTGGTTCTGACCTGAATACTTATCTGGGGCGGAACCCGATGGTGAAAATGCCGGTTATTCCGGGGCATGAGGTTGGGGCGGTGATAGAAGCCGTAGGACCGGGCGTACCGGAGAGTTTTAAGAAGGGCATGAATGTGACGTTGAATCCTTATACGAATTGCGGGAAATGTGCTTCGTGCCGGAATGGACGGGTCAATGCCTGTGAACACAATGAGACGTTGGGCGTACAGCGTAATGGGGTAATGTGTGAATATGCGGTACTTCCTTGGTCGAAAGTTATTCCGGCTGAAGGCATTTCTTCCCGTGACTGCGCCTTGATTGAACCAATGAGTGTGGGTTTTCATGCGGTATCACGTGCGCAGGTGATTGACAATGAAGTGGTGATGGTGATAGGTTGCGGTATGGTCGGTATGGGAGCCATTGTGCGTGCGGCTTTACGCGGGGCTACCGTAATTGCCGTAGATTTGGATGATGAAAAGCTGGCACTGGCACGTAAGGTAGGAGCTGCGTATGTCATCAATTCGCGTACGGAGAATGTGCACGAGCATATGCTGGAATATTCCAATGGAATAGGAGCCGATGTGGTTATCGAGGCGGTAGGTAGTCCGGCTACTTATGTAATGGCGGTCGATGAGGTCAGCTTTACAGGGCGTGTGGTTTGCATTGGTTATGCTAAGAGTGGGGTAGAGTTTCAGACAAAATACTTTGTGCAGAAGGAATTGGATATACGTGGTTCCCGAAATGCATTGCCAGCTGATTTCCACGCCGTAATACACTATATGAAAACAGGAAATTGTCCGGTGGAGCAGTTGATATCGAGCGTTGTATCTCCTGAAAATGCATCGGAAGCAATGGAAGGTTGGGCGGCGAATCCGGGCAAAGTATTCCGTATTTTAGTGAAATTCTAAGAAAGTTTACGCTGGAAATGATTGTGTAATTTCAGGCGTTTGTTTATGCTCCGCTGATGTGATAAAAAAACGTCAGGGCGTTTGTG
>ULUK01021152.1_pt1 | contig 23405 bp, 13 predicted proteins | sample 1958451 | NCBI WGS metagenome assembly ULUK01 (sample SAMEA4835758, study PRJEB28245) | human gut metagenome | biome: gut microbiome; material: fecal sample | place: Denmark | collected 2008
ACATTAAAATAAAATCGTCAAGTTTTTTGCCGTTTTTATTTTGCGATTTATATATAAATTTCAGAAAAAATAAAAAAGTGCAGTGCTAAGAAACACTACACTTCAATATATTCATCTGATACATTAATTATATCACAAGTGAGTCAACTTGTCAATATCTTTTTTTCAAAAAGAAAAGTTAGGCTACACTCATATCGTATAGCCTAACTTTGTTAATTTTGTTCGCATAGGAGTTTTATACGATGTGCTAAAAGAGTCCTTCTGCGATCTTCTCCGGTTGTTCCGTGATTAATGGAATCGACAAGAGCTTTTTTTGAACCAACTATATATACCTTTTCTTTCGCACGTGTAACAGCTGTATATATAAGGTTTCTCTTTTTAAGCATACCATGTTCATTCTGAATATTGAAGATAACTACCTTGTATTCAGAACCCTGGGACTTGTGAACTGTAGTTGCATACGCAAGAACAACATTATCCATATCGTTCTTATCATACTCCACAACTCTTCCGTCAAAGTCTATGGTCACTTTTCCGCCGCTTATTTCAGTTATATATCCAACATCACCATTTGAAACATCATTTGTATTGGATGTTTGCATAACTTTGTCACCCTCACGATATTTAGTGCCCTTGCTATACATATATGGCTTACCTTCAATAGGCGGGTTTACCTGATCGTGTATTCGAGTATTAAAATCCTCTACGCTTGTTGCAGTTCCTTTTTTTCTGTATGGAGAAAGCATTACAACATTATTTATTCCTACTCTTTTTACTTCCTTAAGAAAGATCTTATCGACTTCTTCTGCTGCTTGTTCAAAATTGTCGGTAACATCAAGGATAAAGTCATCAGCATATTCCAAATCATAATTTCCATTTTTCATAAGAAAAGAATTAAGAATAATATGACTGTCTCCGGCTTGCCTTTTTGCCTGTGTAAGTCTTGCCAAAGGAATAATATTGCTGTCGATCAGATCATCAAGCACAGCTCCTGCTCCAACGGAAGGAAGCTGATCTACATCACCCACAAGCACTACTTTTGTGCCAGGCTTTATAGACTTAAACAGCTTTTCGGCAATAAAAATATCAAGCATTGATATCTCATCAATAAGTATAAAATCAGCGTCTATTGGTATAGGCTCTCCAAATTCACCGGCATTATCGACTTTAAGTTGAAGTCCACGATGTATCGTAAGAGATCTGCAGCCTGTTGTTTCCTGCATGCGTCTTGCCGCCTTGCCTGTTGGGGCAAGTAGTAGTATCTTCCCTTTTGTATTTTTTTTAGCATAAATAGTTCTTATAAAATTAAGTATAGTAGATTTTCCTGTACCTGGTCCGCCGGTTATAACGGATATGAGATTGTTAAGTGCAGTTTCTACAGCATTTCTCTGCTCATTCGTTAACGAAAAGCCTACTTTCTCTTCCATAATTGCTATTTCACTGTCCAGATTTGATGCATTACTTGTATCATTTGCTTTTAAAAGAGAAACAATATACTGGGCAGTGTTTGTTTCGGCCCAATACGTCTTTTCTCTTGTTGCATAAATGGTATTATCGCTGCCTCTATCAAGATAAACCTTATGTTGCAATACATATTTTCTTGCAAGTGATATAAACTTATCTTTTTCTTCTTGTGAAGAGACCTTAAGAGTTGAGGCAGCCATTTCTATCCAATCTTGTACTGATACACAGCAATGTCCCGATACAGAGCTAAATAGTGGTCCACCGTTTTCTGCTTGCAAAAAAACGTCATAAAGAGCTGCATATACCTTTTCGGTATAGCTCGATTTAAGACCGTTTTTCTTTATAAGAGCGTCAACCGTTTTGAAATTAACATTGCATACTTCGCACATTTGATATGCGTGTTCTTTTGCAGTTGTTACAGCTCCGTCTTTATGGGCATTTATAAGCTTAACAGCCATATATGTCGGAATCCCACACTTTTTTAGTTCCCTCATATATTTTATAGAGAGCCTATTTTCGATATATTTATAATACGCCCTTCTCTTCTTTCTAGGACAGATGCCTTTTAAATTTAAGAGAAGCTTTGGTTCAGCGTCAAGCTTTTCTATGCTTTCCGCTTTATATTTTGAATATACCGCCTCCGCAATTTCTGTATCTTCTTCAGTTATAGAGCAAATTGCATCTATTATGCTTTTCTCATCAACTCCAATAACGGGAAGAAAACCAGTTACATTGTATGCTTCGCCATATTTATCTTTTTTAAATTCGCCCTCAGCGTCAAATACTGTACCCGAGCAAAGCGGAAGCCCGCTGCCTTTTACCATTATGTCTGTTTGCTTTTCTATTGATAGAGCAAACATAATAACAAATCCTTTGTAATCCGCTTCTGGATTTTTTGGATATATCACTTTTTTTACTTTTAAAATCATTTTTTCTCCTTTCCTATATTATCTTTTCCCACTTACCATTCTGTTTGAATAGGCGTATTTCTTTTTCACCATAGTTGCAGCGGATATAACACGTTGCGGTGAAAGAGCCATTTGAGTTTTTTACAATACATAACTCACGATATGGCTTGCCGTTCTTGTACAAGTAGTTGTAGTGGTTTTTAGCCTTATGTTTTGCAATTATATATTGTTTGATCTTTGGTATTTCATCTCGTATGCTTGACATATGTTTATCCCCCTTTTTAATACAAAAGGGCCGCATGATGCAGCCCTTTATGTTATCTTATTTTCTTCTTTTTCTGGAAAATAGTCGGAGAATCATAATCTTCCCACTTAAATCTTCCTGTAAGGAGCCTTGAAGCAGCTTCTTTCATGCAAAGAAGGTTTTTTGATATATTTTCTTTCTTTACTGTTTCAGCTATATATATAGCCTCCTGCAGGAGAAAGAATACTTCTGAGGCAGTTTGCGGCGTATCACTTTCGAATATATCGCAGAAATTTTCTGTTGCCTTTGTTATTGCCGATATAGGGATCCCTATATCTCTTGCAATGTTTACTGCACAATTAACAGGGTACGATATTGGAATATCGTAAAGTTTCTTAAGGGAGTCTATACTCTCTTTGTATTTTGCATACAGCCCCTGCAGCAGGTCTGCAAACTTCTCAATACTTGCGGTACCTGCATGTTTTAGTTTTATCGGATTACCGATGTTGATGTAGCGTTTGCCGTCTGTAATTCCAGCAAAGACTGTTGCCGTTGAGTCTCCGACGTCACTGGTCGAGAACATTATGACTGGCTGGTACTGGTCGTAGTTTAAAAGTCCAGTTTTTTCAAAAGCCAAATCTTTGTAGCTTTCTATGATTTCATCGTCATTTGACACCCAAGAAGCCTGGACTATTTCGTGCGTCCAGGTTCCGCCTGCAAAATCAGTAGATTTGAAAGACTTAGCAATTGCCTTCTGCACTTCAAAAAAAAGCTTTGAAGGTGGCAAAATACGATATTCTGGGCCGTGAACAGCCCAAACTTTTTCATCTTCATATTTGGCTAGTGCACTCTTGCCATCAAGGGATTTTACTCCCTCATTGATAAAATCAAAAGCTTCATCAATGTTAACTTTCCAGATAAGTGGGCAATCCGCTCCACATCTCTGCGTAAAATCTCGCCTAGCTGAATTCGACATCAGCCAGACTTTGTGATCTCCGTCCTTGAGTCTTGTCTGGAGAACCATATGGGACAGATCGTCTATATCGATCAGCCCCACAGAAGCGATTGCTCCCTCAGAGTTTGTTACTCCGAGCTTTTTTGCTTTGTCATAGAGATACATAGGTCCTTCAGCCAGGCTCTGCGCATGAGATAGGCTCAGCTCGAATTTGTACCATACAGCCTCTGAATCTTTCTTTTTCAGAAACTGCTGCATCTCCTTCTCCTCATTTTCATTAAATGATTTAAACGAATTTTCATTAAAGAAATCCATATATATCTTCCTTTCCTTTTTTTATTAAAAATAAAAAAAGTGCCAGAGACGATACTCTAGCACTTAAACTTTTCTTTTACATTATAAGTATAACACAAGATTATTCTTATGTCAAGCTTTTTTTACACTACTCCAAAACCTGTGATAATCCTTTTGAAATTCGTTGCGAGTTTTACTACCTTATGAATTTACACTACTTCAAAACCTCAAAAGAGGATATTTGAAGCTGCTACCAGTGCATGTATCACAGGGTATTCAATTATATTTTATTATATCACGTCCCTTTTTTTAGAAAAAACATATTGACTACCATATTTGTGCAAGTTTGTTCAACTACCCTGCGATTTTGCACCTCTTCAGCCCCTCAAAGAGACATCTGAAGTTGCTACCGGCACAAAATGCACGCAAATACACTGCTCCAAAACTCAACTTCGACCTACTACCCTATAAAATTATACTACTCCAAAACCTTCATATTTGACTTTAAAAGAAGCCGAAAGTTTTACTACCCTGTAAATTAACACTACTCCAAAACGGGTAACCAAAAGAGTATTTCAACCTTGTAGTTTTACTACCCTATGAATTTACACTACTCCAAAACGGCAAACGGTCATAATGATGAGGCAATGATGTTTTACTACCCTATGAATTTACACTACTCCAAAACCTCAAAAAGAGAATATTTGAAGCTGCTACCAGTGTATGTATCACAGGGTATTCAATTACATTTTATTATATCACGTCCCTTTTTTCAGAAAAAACATATTGACTACCATACTTGTGCAAGTTTGTTCAACTACCCTGCGATTTTACACCTTTTCAGACCCTCAAAGAGACATCTGAAGTTGCTACCGGCACAAAAGTCACACAAATACACTACTCCAAAACCTTTTACTATATGATATTCTAGTAATTTGTTGTTTTACTATCCCATGAATTTACACTACTCCAAAAACAACGTCGATAACGCCGTCTATCATATGCGGTTTTGCTACCCTATGAATTTACACTACTCCAAAACTCGCTTTTTGATGTTTTTCAAAAGGTGGCTGTTTTACTGTCCTATGAATTTACACTACTCCAAAACTCAACTTCGACCTACTACACTGGTGCGAATTATTTTACTACCCTGCGATTTTGCACCTCTTCAAATGCTTAAATAAGCATCTAAAGTTGCTACCGTCACAAAATGCACGTAATTACACTACTTCAAAACTGCACGACCAATATATTCTTTTAGCTTTGTCGTTTTACTACCCTATGAATTTACACTACTCCAAAACGGGCGACTCGGCGTCCTAAAATCGAGAAAGTTTTACTGCTCTATGAATTTACACTACTCCAAAACAGTCGTACTTAACAGCTTCGCATTAGCGAGGGTTTTGCCGCCCTATGAATTTACACTACTCCAAAACCAGTTCGTTAGGGCCGACCTTTCTTGCATCGTTTTGCCGCCCTATGAATTTACACTACTCCAAAACCTCAAAAGAGGATATTTGAAGCTGCTACCAGTGCATATATCACAAGGCTTTTCAATTACATTTTATCATATCGCCACCCTTTTGTTAAAAACATATTGACTACCATATTTGTGCAAGTTTGTTCAACTACCCTACAATTTTGCACCTCTTCAAATGCTTAAATAGGCATTTAAAGTTGCTACCGGCACAAAATGCACGAAATTACACTACTCCAAAACCTGTCACAAAACCAGTTGTGGATAATTAATGTTTTACTGCCCTATGAATTTACACTACTCCAAAACCTCTGATTAGTGATATAATATAGAAAATAGTTTTACTACCCTATGAATTTACACTACTCCAAAACAAAAACGTGTTCAATCTCTTATCGACAATGGTTTTACTGCCCTATGAATTTACACTACTCCAAAACCTCAAAAGAGGATATTTGAAGCTGCTACCAGTGCATGTATCACAGGACTTTCAATTGCATCTTATCATATCGCCTTCCTTTTGTCAAAAACATATTGACTACCATATTTGTGTAAGTTTGTTCAACTACCCTGCAATTTTGCACCTCTTCAAATGCTCAAATAGGCATCTAAAATTGCTACCGGCGCAAAATGCACGCAATTACACTACTCCAAAACCAACGTCGATAACACCATCTATCATATGCGGTTTTACTACCCTATGAGTTTACACTACTCCAAAACTGTTCGGCGGACAAGCTTTTCAATAAAGTCGTTTTACTACCCTATGAATTTACACTACTCCAAAACGGACTGGCTATCTTTTACCTCTGTTTCTGGTTTTACTACCCTATGAATTTACACTACTCCAAAACCTCAAAAAAAGGCATTCAAAGCTGCTACCAGTGCAAATGTCATAGGACTATAACTGTATTTTATCACATTCGTCTCCTTTTTGTCAAGAAAAGAGAGCAACAAAGTTTTTTCTGCTTTGCTTATTTTAGAATAGCGTTAATTGTTCCGGATCGGCTACGTTCCGAAGAAAACTACCAGCTGAAGGAACATTTTTTACAACAAATTTAGCATATTCCTTCTTTTGTTCTTCTGTCAGTATGAACACATCTTCTACCGCTGATTTAGCTTTAAGTGTGATTGCTTGTACTCCTTGAGTTGTTCTTGAACTCTTTTCTGAAATTGCTGATGTATTGAAAACTATGGCCCTGCCATTTGTAGACTTGATCATTATGTCCGTGTCTGCCAGTATATAAAACATTCTTATCAGTTTGCTCTTATCTGAATAGGCATTATTAAGCTTCTTTCGATTTGTTTTTGTTTCATATGAGTTCATAGGAACTTTAGCAATTTTACCATTTTCAAAAATATATATCATATATCCTGAATAGTCGGCAGTATTAGCCATATATACAATATCTTCGTCGCCGTCAAAGGCTAATTTTGCAGGAACATAGTCTCCCAAAAGACTTGCTTTTGTATCTTCAAAGGCGGAAAGCTTTGATTTGTATACTTGCTGAGCACTTGTGAAAAATAGCACGTCTGAATTGTTGTTTGTTTCAAGTTGCTGAAGAAGATCGTCACCTTCTTTATATTTTTGCTCGCTTGCCATGCGAAGCGATTGTGGCGTTATCTTCTTAAAATATCCACTTTTACTTAAGAAGATAGTACAAGGATATTCAGGAACAGTCTCTTCTATCTTTGATGTATCTATATCTTCTGGATAGAAGAACTGAGTCTTTCTTGGCTCACCATATTTCTTTATTACATCTTTCAGTTCAGATATAATAATATTCTTGACCTTTTTATCGTCATCTAAAATACTTTTAAGCTCATTTATCTCTTTTTCAAGTTTTTCGGATTCTTCAAGTCTATCCAGTATGTACCGCTTATTAAGATTTCTCAGCTTAATTTCAGCTATATAGTCAGCTTGTATTTCATCAATTTCAAAGCCCGTCATAAGGTTTGGAATAACTTCTTCATCTTTTTCTGTTTCTCGTATAATACCGATAGCTTTATCAATATCAAGCAGTATCTTGCTTAAACCGTCCAACAGATGAAGTTTTGCTTCCTTTTTATCTAAATCAAATTTAGTGCGTCTCTTTATACACTCTGTTCTGAACTTTGTCCACTCTTTTATTATGTCATATACACCCATAACCTTAGGATATCCGTGAACAAGAATATTAAAATTGCAGGAGTACGAGTCTTGCAGTGGCGTAAGCTTATATAGTTTCTGCATAAGAGCGTCAGGATCGACACCTTTTTTGATATCTATGCCTATTTTTAAACCATTGATGTCTGTTTCGTCTCTTATATCGTTTATTTCTTTGATTTTGCCAGCTTTTATAAGAGCAATCATCTTTTCTTTGATTGCTTCTATCGTAGTAGTAGCAGGTATTTCAAGAATTTCAAGACAGCGAGCTTCCTTATCATAGTTATACTTTGCTCTTAGTTTAACGGATCCTCTTCCCGTCTTATATATCTCTCCCAGCTCTTTTTCGTCCCACAAAAGAAGTCCGCCGCCTGGGAAGTCTGGCCCCTTAAGCGTGTCCAAAGCGTTATGTGCAGGGTTCTTGATAAGGGCGATAGTAGTTTCACATACCTCAGTAAGATTGAATGAGCAAACAGCTGAAGCCATAGATACGCCAATACCCACGTTATTATTTACTAGAATAGAAGGGAACGTCGCAGGAAATAACGTTGGCTCAAGCATCGTATTATCGTAGTTGGGTACGAAGTCAACAGTATTTTTATCAATATCTCTAAAGAGTTCGTTACATATAGGATCAAGTTTTGCTTCAGTATAACGTGAAGCGGCATACGCCATATCTCTGGAATAAGCTTTTCCAAAGTTGCCTTTTGACTGGACATAAGGATGAAGAAGCGTTTCATTTCCTCTCGCCAATCTTACCATGGTTTCATATATAGCACTATCGCCATGTGGATTAAGCCTCATTGTTTGTCCTACGATATTTGCACTTTTAGTAAGACCGCCTGTAAGAAGTCCCATCTTGTACATTGTATAAAGTAGCTTTCTATGTGAAGGCTTAAAGCCATCTATTTCTGGAAATGCTCTTGAAACGATAACGCTCATCGCATAAGGCATATAATTTTTGTCTAGAGTATCAACTATCTCTTCTTGTTCTATCTTTCCTGCGTCCGCTATATATGCGTCTATATTTGCAGCAGCAGGTGTATTTGAAACTTTTTTCTTCCTTGCCATTAATATTTGTCCTCTCTTATTACGAAATATCCGCTAAATCAAGATATTCGTGGCCATTCTCACTTATGTATTCTTTTCTTCCCTGCAGGTCATCGCCAAGCAGCATATCAAACATATATGCTGTCTTCTCAATATCTGACGGTGTTATCTGTATCAGCCTTCTTGTCGCAGGGTTCATAGTAGTAAGGCTCATCATGTCAGCTTCATTTTCGCCAAGACCTTTTGAACGCTGTATTGTATATTTCTTATTTCCGATCATCTTAAGTATTTCTACCTTTTCGGCTTCATCATAAGCAAAGTATTTCTTTTCTTTGCCTTTTGTTTCTTTTGCTGTTATTTCAAAAAGTGGAGATTCAGCAATATATACATATCCTTTTTCTATAAGAGTCGGCATAAGACGGTATATCATTGTAAGTATAAGTGTTCTTATCTGGAAGCCGTCAACGTCAGCATCGGTACATATAACTACCTTATTCCATTTGAGATTATCGAGATTAAATAAAGAAAGATCTTTATTTGCCTTTGTTTTAACCTCTACGCCACACCCCAGTACTTTAACTAGGTCTGTTATGATAGGGCTTCCAAATATCTTGTCATAATCTGCTTTGAGACAGTTAAGTATCTTTCCTCTTACAGGCATAACAGCCTGGAAGTCGGCGTTTCGTGCCATTTTTACAGAACCAAGAGCTGAGTCACCCTCTACGATATATATTTCTCTTATGCTTGTATCCTTAGAGCGGCAATCAACAAACTTCTGCACCTGATTTGCAAGATCTATTGTGCCAGAAAGCTTTTTCTTTATATTCAATCGAGATTTTTCTGCGCTTTCACGGCTTCGTTTATTTAAAAGCACTTGTTCGGCTATTTTTATAGCTTCATTTGGATTTTCTATAAAGTAAACCTCAAGATTATGCTTTAAAAACTCTGTCATACACTCTTTTATGAACTTATTTGTTATAGCTTTCTTTGTTTGGTTTGCATATGACGTTTGAGTGGAAAAAGAGCTAGAAACCAACACGAGGCATTCTTCGATATCCGCAAAAGTTATCTGTTTTTCGTTTTTGGTATATTTATTGTTATTTTTCAAATAAGCATTGATCTGAGAAGTAAAAGCTGCTTTTACCGCATCTTCAGGAGAGCCACCATGCTCCAGATAGCTGGAATTGTGGAAGTATTCCAGATCCTTTATCTGATTTGAAAATGTAAAAGATACACTTAGCTTTACTTTATAATCTTTCTTATCTTCACGGTCACGTCCAATTCTTTCTCCCTCAAAATACTGGATAGAAGTAAGGGCACTCTCCCCTGCTATTTCAGCTACATAATCAGCAATACCATTTTCATAGCAAAATACCTCTTCTTCAAAATTACCGTCTTCGTTCTGATAACGATATATAAACTGAATATTGGGGTTTACTACAGCCTGCTTCTTTAAAACTTCCTCAAAATACTCTTTTTCTATCTTTATATCTGTAAAAACGTCAAGATCAGGTTTCCAATGTGTTTTTGTACCGGTTTTCTTTTGTTTTGTTTCTTCTTTTTTTAATCCACCTATATTTTCGCCTTTTTCAAAGTGAAGGTCATATTTGTATCCGTCTCTATACACCTCAACATCCATATATTCAGATGCGTACTGAGTAGCGCAAGCACCCAGGCCATTCAGACCCAACGCAAATTCATAATTATCGCCTGAATTATTATCGTACTTTCCGCCGGCATAGAGTTCACAGTAGACGAGCTCCCAGTTAAACCTTTGCTCTTTTTCATTATAATCAACTGGGCAGCCACGGCCAAAGTCTTCTACCTCTATACTATTATCATTATAATGAGTAAGTATTATCTTATTTCCGTGCCCGTCTCTTGCTTCGTCTATCGAGTTGGACAGTATTTCAAACGTAGAGTGTTTGCAGCCTTCCAATCCGTCTGAACCAAATATAACGGCAGGACGTTTTCTTACACGATCTGCTCCTTTTAACGCTCTTATTGCGTCATTTCCATATTCCTGTTTTTTTGCCATTAAAAAATCACCTTCCGATATATCCTATTTGATATTATTTTTATTATACACCCGATTTTAAAAAACTGTCAAGCTTCAGCACAAACAAAAGCAGGCTTTTCACCGCAAAATGCGACCTAAAGCCTGCTTTTTAACTTGTTTTAAAAATTATATTTCGAATTTTTCTCCCGGCTTACAAGTGATCCAGAATTTCACCTCTCTAAATGCGTTGTGCAAAAGATATGATTTATCTTTTATTATTCCATACACATTTGCTGTTCCCACTGTTAATGCCGCTGTTATTATAAACTGCAAACAGTATTCTATTTTAAAAACAATAAATATGAGCAAAAGTCCAATTACAAACAGTGGGAAATACATAAAGAGATTTCTAACTCCAAATCTTTTTCTTTGAGATCGTATATATGTTTCAAAGGCACGCACAAGCCAAAGCATTATATATGTACACATAGAGAACAATGCAAACTCCGATGATATAAACAGCAACGCTTTTGCAATGATACCTATAGATACTGATTTGCAATGGACTATGTTTCGCATAGATACAACAATACATGTGGCTCCGCTGAAGAAAGAAAGAAAATATGCTGCTAAAACTATCAGCCTTTTGAATAGTACTCTTTTAGTATTCATCTTTTCCATTCACCGGCTTCCCTTTAATGTATTCCCACTTCCAATCGTCTGTGTAGGCGATTGTTACAACAATGAGTGTTGCAATACCAACAAAACTTGAACATATACCTGTTATTAAAGCTTTTGGCCAATAAACAAAGGCTTTGTTCTTCACAAGCTCTGAGTATTCGCTGCGTATAATACTTTTTTCTTGTTCTTTAAGTCTGTTGGCGTCTGTTCCCCTCATACAAATAATATTGTTCGAGTGTATGCCTCTTGTAGGCCTTTCATCATAATAGTATTTTATATCGGGGCAACTTACAGTATAATAAGAGAGCTGTCCTCCTATTTCTGCGTTATCATATTCTTCTTTTGTGGTTTCCACTTCATAATTGTGTATTCCATCTCGCACGGTGACTAAATAGTTTTCATTATCTATAGTCTTGCTTTTTATTTCTGCGGTGACGTTTTCTTCGGTAAAAGAAAAGTTGTTGACAAACTTTCTTAGCTTTTCTTTTGTTTGGCCGTCATATTCAGCCCACCATATCCAAACGTTAAATCCGATTATGAAAAGGATTGCGACTATGAATATCATTGCGGCATCAAGCTTAGTTGTTTTTCTTATCTTTTTCAAGGAACTCCCCTCCTATTATCCTTTCCAACACAATTATATCAGATTTCACTTGTCATGTCAATTCAGAAAGCGAACACAGTTTTTATAACCGTATCTATAGATACAGCTATAAAAAATCAACACGGAAGTTGAAATAGCTAATATAGATATTTCAACTTCCATGTTGATAGATTTGCACTTATTTGTTTTTTAGTGTGACCTTAGATGAATGATATTTCAGCATTAGGACTTTTTTTGAAGGCATCAGCTTCTATTGCTTTTACTTGTTCTGATACAAGGACTTCTATAAGGTTTGGACAATTTGCAAAAGTTTCGCTTTTTATCTCTTTGTTCGATTGCCATTCTACCTTTTTTAAGTTTCTACAATTGTTAAAGCAACCTTTCCCTATATTAATTCCTTTTTCTATACGCACACTTGCTATGCCAGTGTTTGAAAAAGCATTCATGCCAATAGTTTTTATTTTTTCAAAGCTGATCTGGGATAAGGACTCACAATTTTCAAAACAACCTCTGGAGATAGACTGTTCACAGTGCCAAATCATCTTTTTTAGATTTGGACAATCAGAAAATGCCCCCACCCCTATTTTCTGTATATTCTTTTCTAGCTGTATCTTTTCAAGTCCACTCTCCCCAAATGCGTATTTGCCTATTTCAGTTGTGTTCGAGAAATCTATGTCTTTCAGAGAAGTACAAAATCTAAAACAATCTTCTGGAATTGGTTGTTTGCATTTCCAATCGACTTTTTTTAGTTTGCGGCAATCTGAAAATGCTTCTTCTCCAATACATTTTATATTTTCATTAAGTTGGACTTCTCTTAACCCAGTCCCATAAAAAGCAAGTCTGCCTATGTTGGTTATATTTAAAAAATCAAAATTCTCTAATGAAGCGTTATTGCAAAAACAGCCTTCCGGAATTTCATCACTGCATCTCCATATGATGTTTTTTGTCTTTCGACAGTTTGCAAATGCGTATGCACCAATGTGTTCTATATTATCATTTAGCTTTATTTCTGTTAATTTGGTGCCACAAAAAGCTGAGCCGCCAATATCTAACACCTTTGAAAAATCAAAATTAGCCAAAGAGCGGCAATCATCAAAACAAGAATTCGGAATACATAAATTGCAATTCCACGCTACATTGTTCAATAATGTGCAATTACAAAATGCCCCCTCCTCTATATATTCTATGTTATCATCGAGCTGTACTTCCTTTAGGCCACTTTCCATAAAAGCAAATGATTTTATCCCAATAACATTTGAAAAATCAAAGCGATGTAGAGATGAACACCCGTAAAAACATTGTTCTGAAATAGGCATGGTGCAATTCCATACAACTCTCTTAAGGTCTTCACATAGTTGGAAAGCATTATTGCCTATATATTCAATATTTTCACTGAGATAGATTTCTGTAATGCCACTACCTGCAAACGATTCGGCTTCAATATAGCGTATATTCTTTCCGAGTTTTACGCTTTTCAAATTTTCACGATTTCCAAAAGCATTCTTTCCTATCGTAGTTACAGGTTTTCCACCTATGGTATCTGGAATAATTATCTCCGAAGCTGACTCTTTATCCACTAAGCCTGTTATTTTTATCCCTTTATCACTATTCTCATAAATTAATATATTATCCGACATTTTTATTTCCCTCTTTTCCTATTGTATAACTTATAGCCATTTAACATGGGCTATATATGTATTATATCACATAACCCTGAGGATTTTGATTTGTATGGAAAAATCCCCTAGCCATTTGGCCAGAGGATTTTTTTCGGAAAACGTTATATTTTTAAAATGTTTTTGAGCGGAACCCAGTTTTCTCCGTGCATATCTTCAGTATATACAGTGTTGTTTATATATAATTCTTCGTCGATATCACGCACAAAGCCCCAATGGAGCTTATATCTTTCAGCATACGATTTAAACGCATTGAACTTGTTTTCAGCCTGGCGATCAATATTTTTTGATTGATCCGATTCCATACCGCCTTTCGTTTCGATAATCCATACATTATTATCTTTTGTTTTGACGATATAGTCTGGATAGAAAAGCCATTGCTTTCTTAGACCATTAACATATACGATTGAAAGATACTGCTGTCCGGCGTCTCCATTTTTGTATATCCATTCCACACTATCAGAGTCTTCGCAGAATCTTTCAAATAAGCGTTCAGGCTTACTCTTTCGTGCTTCTGATGACAGGAACTCATTTGTATATCCTTCATATACATTCTTTTTCATCAGCTCTACTTGCTTTACTTCCGTGTATTTGTAGAGTTCTGTGTCTGGAATGGTGAATTTACTTGTTTTTGCATCACCAATAAAGGACAACTGCTTATCCTGAGTAGCCATGATTTCACGAAATTCTTCCTTAAGCTGTTTAATATTATTAATTATAAAGGCATAGAAATCACTTGTATCGAGAGACAAAAGCTTTCTGGAGTTTCTTTTTCCTTTACGGAAAAGCCTTTGCAAAATGTTTTTTACACGCTGCGCAGGGATAGTTGTTATCTTCTTAATTTCATCTACACTGTGCATAAGCTGAATGCCGTGTGTATGCGTATTTATTCTGGTCTTAACAGATATTTTCTGAGAGCTTGTAGCATTTGAAAGTGTTTCGTCACTTCTGAACAACCCCTGAACAACTTTGCTGTCAACCTCATGCGAGAAGCTATATCCGTTCATCGCAAGTATTTCTTGATTTGCAGCTTTTTTTGTTCCAAGGTTATACTTATTCGCATAGTGATTATATATGAGCTTAAGAAGTTCCCGTTCACCAAGTCCGTTGTCATTGTCAAGATTACGCAGCTCCTTAACCAGAGTAAAATCTTCAAAACCTTTTTTGAGAAAAAGCTTACGAACTTGATAGGCCTTATCTAATTCGCTCATCAAACCTTGCTTATATCTTTCGTCAAGGGTATAAACATAACATAAGTCAAGATATGCAGGAAAGTTATAGTGCTTGTGCTCTGGCATACGACGTATTCTGCCAATAGTCTGGATCTGAAAGTCTTCACTGCCACCTTCACGGAGCTTTACAAGAATTTTTGCACGTGGACAATCCCAACCGGTAGATACAGCCTGTTTCATTAGAAGAAATGCTGGCATGCCGTTGTTCTTTGTGAGGTCATCGCTCACTATTTTGTCGTCACTCATCCAAATGTTGACCAGCCCATTATCGTAAGTGTATCCCATTGAGGCAAGCTTTTCTTCGACCGCTTTTATTGTTTCTGGACGTGCTGCTGGAAATTGAATGAGAACCAATGGTCTTACATCTGCTTTAACCATTTTATATCCTTCAAGTAGCTCTTGGCGTTTTGCATCTGCAAGGTCAATCAGATAGTCATAATCGTTTTCGATTTTATCATTTTCCATGACGCCTTCATTGACATAAATTGCACGAGTTATCAAACCGGCATTAATAACTTCATCTTCTGGAACCTCATAGTATTCTTGATGTGCTACTTTGTTTGCCGTTGCAGAAACACGGATAGTATAAACCGGATCAAATTTGTCGATAATGTCCTTTGCTTTCTTTGTATTGTTAAGGTGTTCTTCGTCAATGATAAGGAAGAATTTAATTCCTTTACTATGTGCCTCATCAATACAATCAAAGAGATTCTTTTTTTCGCTTTCTTTAAGTGCGTTATTTTTTCTGTTTGTTATCAGTTCCCAGTTGATAAAAGTAACGCTTCTTTTATTAAAACCCTGAAGCAATGAATAAGGAAGATCTCTCGAATCAATGGAAGGCATCAACCTCTCCATTTTCTTCAGACTTTGTTCTTCAAGGTTTCCTTTTCCAGGACAAAGCCATATGAAAGCTGTTTTTTCGTTTGTATTGTTAAGATAGAAGTTTACATATTTTATAAGGATAACGGTCTTTCCTGCTCCTGTTGAAGCCTTAACCGTTATTACCTTTTTCGAGTCGGCTGATGTGGTCTTATCAAAAAGATAGTCCACACAATTGTCTTGAAATTCGTAATCTATTAATCCGTTTACCATAGCTCGCCAGCCTCCCTAAGTTCAAAATCAAAGTAATAGTCTGGAATGATGTAAGAGTTTATGCTGTCAAGAAGTTTTTGCTGCGTTGATGTAAGAAGAATATCCTGATTCACAAAAGCAGCCTTTAGATCTGCATATTTCTCGATATTTTGTTCAAACTTATCCATATCTTCATCTGTAAGGATTATTACATATTGCTGATTATCAACTTTAATGCCGTTTTCAAGTTCAATCATTTCCTTTATATGATTAAGCAATTCATCGGATAGGTCCTCAGAGTTCTTATCAACAAAATCGGTTTTAAAGTACTTCAGGTTTGCAGGAATGCCCTCGGAATATTCGCTGCCATCAGCACGTTTGCCTGTAATAACTGTTTTCAGACGTTGGTAGGTCACTTCTTCACAGATGTTATTTTCATTGTTTGTGCAGAGAATAAACTTTCTGTGACCGCCGTCCTGTTTATTCAGTTCCATTACTGCGTGCCCTGTTGTGCCTGATCCTGCAAAAAAGTCAAGAATAATGGAATCTTTTTTACGCAATGTTGAAATTTCAATCAAATATTTGATTAGTCCCAACGATTTAGGAAAATTGAACTTCTTTTCTCCAAAAATACTTGTAATTTCTTTTGTTCCATCCTGTGTCATTCCAACTATTTCAGATGGTAGATAGGTACTTGCCGCAACAAGCCCAAAATCGGCTCCAGCTTTTTTTACATCATCTGATTTCCAATAACGAAGTACTGGTTTTGAAATTTTCAGAAAATCATAATCCCCAGGGAAAATGATTCTTCCTTGTTTATAATAATAGTCAAAAGTTTCCCTTGTAATTGCCCAACTTCTAAGAGGATTAACTGGATATTCTTTACCTGTTTTAGGATTGACTATAGAAAAATTGGAGTTTGGTCTTTCTTCTATGGTTGTTTGCTTAGTAAGATCATGAAATCTCCAAGGCTTCCCTGGAAAATCTGGGGTTTCATAGTATTTTCTTTCTTTACCCCTAACTGCGGCCTTAAATAATGGATTTGCATAGCAAAGAATACTCTCACAATCTTGGGATATTCCATATGGCACGTCAGACTTTGCGGTTCTTTTTCTCCAAGGAATTAAGGCGACGAATTTCTGTTCACCAAAGATCTCATCACATAACATTTTCAAAACTGCTTGTTCATTATCATCAATCGAAATAAATATGCAACCTCTTTCAGACATTAGCTTTTGGGCTATTCTTAATCGTTCCTCCATAAATGAGATCCACTTGCTATGTCTAAATCCGTCATCTTCACCAATTCTGCAATCATTATACATAAATTCCCTATTTATGGTATTATATGGTGGGTCAATATACGCCACATCAATCTTTCCCTTATGTGTCTTTTCGAGCAAGTAAAGACTATGAAGATTGTCTCCCTCAAGCAAAAAATTATATGCTCCACTTTCGTCAGCATAAATTTCTCTTTCCTTGACTTCCGTAAAAACAGGAATCTGTGTTTTCATCTGAACGTCAACGGCTTCTTCGTGCTCCTCCCATACGAGTCCATACTTTTTCAACTTCAGTTCTTTTTCAATCTCGCCCAAAGCAATGAGCGATTCATCATCTGTGTGTTGCTCTTTCAGCTTTTCAAGAAAAGCAAGCATTTTTTCTCTTTTCAACTGCGATAGATTTGCCATTTTATCCTCCTGTATATGTGTTTTGTTCTGCCTTACTCAAGCATAAATGGCTGAGATGACATTTAGAACAATTTTCTTTACTGCATTTTTTGTATAACTCATTTTTGCGTATGTGTTGAGCTGCCTCACGAATATCATCTTTAACAGCAGCTGCCGTATCTTGAGCAATAGGTTTTCTTGCCGTGTTTTCCGAGTCGAGATGATAGATTTCCATATAATCAGCGGCCTGCCCCGTTAGTTCTTGATAGCCAAGAGAGTAGATCTTTAATTGTTCTGTATTTATCGCCTCAACAACACGTTTATTTGCCGTTTTGAAATCTACTATGGCCGTTTTCTTTTTACCATTGACCATAATATCTTTTACCATATCGATTCGGCCATTAACGGTAATACCGTCCCCCATATCTATTTCTATAGCCGACTCAGCCAGCCGTATATCTCCTAGTGTTGTTTTGTTGCACTCTAAGTATTTTTTTATTGCACGCTTTGCACTATCGGTCATACGCTCTTTTTGCTTTGTACTTGCATATGGCAGATAGAAAACCTCATCAAACAATTTCTGCACAAATTTATCTGTAATAGGTTTTCCTTCTATTGCACTTTGATTTATGCAGCGAATAACTTCATGCAATGCGTTGCCATAACCCATTTGTTCCGGAATTGGCTGCACAAAGCCATAAAACATCGACAGCTTAAAACGATATGGGCATTCAAAATAATCCTCAAGAAGCGAAAAATTAAGAGTAATAGGTACATTTTGCCTCTTTAAATCAGGCAAATGTGAAGAATTATAAGCTACATTATCTTGATATGGGAGCATAAACGGTGATTTTTGAGCTTCCATAAAGAATATTGAAGTTGCTCTATCTTTCTCGTCCTTTGCTCGAGTAATAAAAAGATATTTCTTTGATCTTGTAACCGCAACATAGAATAATTTTCGTTCATCTTCTAAATCACTATCAAATCTACTTGAACCGCTTATCCAACTCCTGTTTATAACATTCCATACTCCTTTGCCTCCAACTTTTCGAGCTGGGAAAAAGTTTTTGTTCAGGCTAGGAATGAAAACGGCGGCAAATTCCAATCCTTTGGATTGATGAACTGTCATAATTTGAACTGCATCTGGTTTGATTAAGAAATTATCTAAACTTCCCTCCGGATAGTAATCAGCCGCCTTGTATTGCAAGAACGAACAGAATCCAGATAATTTGGACTTAGGTTTTAACGTATAATTTATCGTTTCATAGTCGTCGATTACTTGTGAGAATTTCCCGAGATTATACAGTATGAGCTCAGTTGATTTTTTACCATCTTCGACAAGATTTATCTTTTTCAAAAAGTTGTGATAAATCTTTTGAAGATTAAAATCGGGATAATGTTTTATTTTTGATATATCCAGACACATTAAATCATTAAGAGCACTGGCAAGTTCTTTTTGGTTAAATGGATAGTTTACTGCAAGCCAATGATTGAAAAGTTCTTTTAAGTCACATATTCCATTTATATAATCAAAAATGCACTTAGCAGCCCTACATTCAGGCGTATTCATCAGCTCATTCATACCCTCGACAATAAATGGGATATCATGGTGATTAAGTGTTCTGGCAATATAGGCACTGATTTTTCTTTTGCGGAGCAATATAGCCATCTCCGAATACGGAACACCTATATTATGAAGCTTTTCTATATTAGCAGCGATAAATTCATACTCTGCCTGTGGATAATCAAATTCTTTATATACAATATCTCCTTTATCGTATACTGTCGAACAACCTGATTTCGTGAATTTAGGTAATCTTCTCGAGTTATTGGCAATAACGTTTTGGGCAACATCAACTATTCCTTCTGTGCTACGATAATTGGTGCTAAGCACAATAAGATTTAAAGTATTATATCGTTGCATAAAGGTCAGAATGTTAGTCGAATCACTGCCCCTAAACTGATAAATGGTTTGATCATCGTCTCCAACTACGCAAAGGTTTGCTCCAAGCTTTTTTATAAGTGATATAAGCTTTTCTTGAACAGGGTTCGTATCTTGATACTCATCAACGGTTAGGTATTTTACTTTTTGAACAATTATATTGCTAAATTCTTTGTTGTTTTCAAGCTGAGTGACCATTTCACGAAGAATAAGAGAATAATCAAAATGTTTTTCTGAATACATCTTATCATGATATTTTTGGAATGCAGTTTGGACATCTTGACTCCATTTTGTCGAGTCAGACCAATTTTCATTAAGCAATCCCATAACCTTTATGAATAGATCAGTTTCAAGGTACTTCTGTAAGCCTAAATCTAACATACCAATTTCGGCATAGTATCGTTCTACAAATAATTTTGTATGTATGTCATCCAAAACAGTAAATGTTTGAAACTCAGGCAGATATTCTTGGAGCATATTCAAGCAAAAACCGTGTATTGTCCCAATATACATTTTAGCGAAGCCCTTTGTATCTCCGAGCTCGGCTTTTCCAATAGAATAAATACGTGTTTTTAATTCTTCCGCAGCCTTTCTAGTGAATGTAAAAGCTACAATATTTTCAGGCGTTATATTTGGATTGCACTTCAAAATATTGATTATTCTTCTTGTTACAACACCTGTTTTGCCGGCACCAGCACAGGCTATTATTTCCACATCACTATCAATTGCATTAATAGCATCTATTTGTTTTTGAGATAATTTAGCCATAATAATCTCCCCTATCGTCTGTTGTCCTCAATTCTTTTTTGCTTAATTATCAATAGCTGAAATTGCTTAGATAACCATTGGGTGCCCCCATCATTTCTTCGTAATAGGCATAAGGATTTCTCTCATAATCATAGACCAGACGAATGCTCGGTTCTATGTTCTGCTCTTTTTTCTCGCTGTTTTTGCCTTATTTTGCGGTTAATCTGTACATTATTGCTTTTTGAACTTGTTCTGAAGATTTATCCTTCATGCCATACTCTTAACAGCTCACCTGCGGTAAAATCTGGTTCTAATTGAAAGTCATTAAGCATTCTTTTTACTTGTTTAGCATCAAATTTATCGTTAGGTCCCCATGTACCTTTTGCTATTTCTAAAGCCGTATCGTCCATTGCTCTAACAAAGGTTTTATGTTCTTTCATCCACTTCTGAATGTGTTTCTTTTTAGCAAGTTTCTCTTTATCTTTGCTTTTGTCCCTTGTTTTATATGCATAAGCAGAATATGCTTTCTGAGCTGTCTTATATCCGTAACCTTGTGCATCATCTAAAATTTCGCCCGTATCAGTCGATATGATGCGAAACCGTATTTCAGAAGTGTCATACGCCGGTTCATTATTCCATGGTGCGTCTTTATCTACAACTGCATCATGGTGAATTGTGACTTCATATGAAACTGCTTTATATGAAGAACTCATAATCAAACTCCTTTTTGTATTTATCTTTAAATTCTTCTTTGCTTAATTGATCAATAGCTGAAATCGCTTAGATAGCCATTGGGTGCCCCCATCATTTCTTCATAATAGGCATAAGGATTTCTCTCATAATCATAGACCAGACGAATGCTCGGTTTTATGTTCTGCTCTTTTTCTCGCTGTTTTTGCCTTTCCTGAGTAAGTTTCGAATACTTTTGAAGAATTTCTTTAGCTCTTTCCTGTGAGAAACCTTCCTCTAACAATGATTCAAAATCCATTATAAGCTTCTTTCGATATTTTCCCCTGCTTTTGCAGACTTTCTAAAGAATTTCTGGCAATGCTTTCTTCTCATCGGAACAAAGAAAAGGAATTGCCTGATATTCCTTGCGTGTTAGTGCTCTGCACTGATGATTCGGTATAGTGCGGATGCCCTCTGCGTTTGTTTTGAAGTCGTCCAATGGCTGAAAAACTATGCGTTGAGCTTCCCATCTTATCAGCCCATTTGTTCCGTCTGGCATTTTATATACTGTTTCCCATATATATGGCGTGCCAGCTTTTGTTTTCTCGGACCGCAGACTTAGTTTTGCAATCTCGTCGGCTATCTTAACCTTGCCAATTGGACTGATCACCAAATCCTTAGATTCCTGAAAGAACCCCTCATTTTTTAAATAGTATACCATCAAATTGGCTACATACTGTGGGCATTGTCTGATGCCACGCTCCCAGTCCTGTAATGTTCTTGCTGGTATCCCTAGTCGGCGGGAAAATTCTGCTTGAGTTAGTCCTGTTCGCATACGCATTTCTTTAATGGTCATCTTAAACACCCCACATTATCAGTTTTTTAGTTTATCTATTATAATAATATCACGCATTGCGTGCTATGTCAACCAAATTTCAATACATTGGCAACATAATTACGAATCTTTGTGTTTTCTTACAAATTTAGGTTTTAAAATTTATGCAAAAAAATAGAAGGACACATATAAATGGTCCTTCTATTTAAAAATGTTACACACTACTCCAAAACCCTACTTTATATTATATAAGGATTGTTTAAGTTTAACTACCCTAAGTTTTAACACTACTCCAAAACAAAGTGTGATATGGTATATATGTGAGATTCAGTTTTTTACTCTGTGGTTTTGCCCCTCTTCAAATGCTCAAATAGGCATCTAAAGTTGCTACCGATGCAAAAGACACGAAATTACACTACTCCAAAACACTAAGAGCCACTTAACAAGTGCTTTTAAGTTTTACTACCCTATGAATTTACACTACTCCAAAACTGAAAACCTACAAAGAGCGGCGAGAGCGAGTTTTACTACCCTATGAATTTACACTACTCCAAAACAGTGCTAGGATAATCATTACAGCTGTTAATGTTTTACTACCCTATGAATTTACACTACTCCAAAACGGTATCACTCTTTGCGTACATCTCCATCAGTTTTACTACCCTATGAATTTACACTACTCCAAAACCTCAAAAGAGGGCTGAAGCTGCTACCGGTGTATGTATCACAGGACATTCAATTGCATTTTATTATATCACTTCCCTTTTGTCAGAAAAACATATTGAGTGCCATGCTTGTGAAAATTTGTTCAACTACCCTGCGATCTTACACCTCTTCAAATGCTTAAATAGGCATCTAAAGTTGCTACCGGCGCAAAAGTCTCGCAAATACACTACTCCAAAACCTCTGATTAGTGATATAATATAGAAAATAGTTTTACTGCCCTATGAATTTACACTACTCCAAAACCTCAAAAGAGGACTGAAGCTGCTACCAGTGCATGTATCACAAGGCTTTTCAAATGCATTTTATTATATCACTTCCCTTTTGTCCGAAAAACATATTGAGTGCCATGCTTGTGCAAATTTGTTCAACTACCCTGCGATCTTGCACCTCTTCAAATGCTCAAATAGGCATCTGAAGTTGCTACCGGCGCAAAAGTCTCGCAAATACACTACTCCAAAACACTATCAAAGATTATTTAACTTTATTATTCGTTTTACTACCTTATGAATTTACACTACTCCAAAACGAATTGATAAATGCCATAGATCTTATGGTTGTTTTATTACCCTGTAAATTTACACTACTCCAAAACCTCAAAAGAAGACTGAAGCTGCTACCAGTGCATGTATCACAGGACATTCAATTGCATCTTATCATATCGCCTCCCTTTTGTCAAAAACATATTGACTACCATATTTATGCAAGATTATTCAACTACCCTGCGATTTTGCACCTCTTCAGGCCCTCAAAGAGACATCTGAAGTTGCTACCGGCGCAAAATACACGCAATTACACTACTCCAAAACCAAATCTTGTACTGGTGTTTGCTTTCCTTGGTTTTACTGCCCTATGAATTTACACTACTCCAAAACTTAACAAAGGCCGAAGCACGAGTTCCAGATGTTTTACTACCCTATGAATTTACACTACTCCAAAACAGGCCAACAACAGTGGACTTCCTGACGAGAGTTTTACTCCCCTATGAATTTACACTACTCCAAAACCTCAAAAGAGGGCT
>ULUK01064085.1_pt1 | contig 23380 bp, 15 predicted proteins | sample 1958451 | NCBI WGS metagenome assembly ULUK01 (sample SAMEA4835758, study PRJEB28245) | human gut metagenome | biome: gut microbiome; material: fecal sample | place: Denmark | collected 2008
TAAGTAAGTATCGATAAATAAGCGATAAATATTTATAAGGAAAGGTGTGGAACTCAAACGGTTTCACACCTTTTTTGTGTTGTTCGAAATATCAAAAGATAAAGATTTATAGTAGTTTAATTTATTGATTATTAGTGTAATGTGATTTATTTAGTTTGTTGTTTTTATATTGCTTTTACATCATATGGCATGACAGGTTTTTCTAATTTCCATGTTACATTCATTGGAAAATCACCATGAGAGGATACATAATTAACTACACCAAAACAGTGCAAGGAACTGATATTACCATAGCCGTCTTTCTTGTTTTCACGAACGAACAATAAGATCTTACGTTGTGTTTCCATTTGGTGGATATATCGTTGCCCTCCTTCATTCTGATGAGAGTCAAAATTCCAAGATTGCCAATGAAACGAATTCTCATTTATTACATAATCATCGTATTGTGTGGTCAGAGAAAAATCTTTATCAGATTTATTCAAAGTTACGAATAACAAAGAAACATTATGTTCCGGTAAATGAAAAGCTCCGGTTGCTGTACCTTGCATTCTCTTTATCGCTGTCTGACGTCCAACCAACATAAAAACCTCCTCACGTGTATAACAGCCATATACCTCCATTTGTGGACAGAACAGGTTCTGCAACGGAATAGTCTTTATTGGCAAATGTTCTATAAATACGATGCTATTTCTTTTATTTCCTGTTTATTTATCCGTTTGAAGTAAAGAAAGCGCCTCATAAATGCTTTTAAAACCGGATTTATCCAACTTATCAGAAAACAAGGCATAATATAACATCAAAGCATAAGTTTTATTTTCTTGTTTAAGAAATTCACTGTTAGCATTTACGAATCTTTGAACAAAATGCAAGAAGTTAGCCGTATTATGATGTATCAAATTTGAGAATCCGTTCTCTTTATGGAACGATCAGAAAGCGTATGGCATATCACGATTGTAACATTTTCGGTGATAGAGGATACATTAGAAAGGAAATTCTTTTTATATACGACAAAAAATGGAAAGCTTTTTCAAATTATATGTGGATTCCGTATTCATGTTTGATTTCGTCCATCACGAAAGTGCTTTCTAACGAGCCAAGGTTTTCAATGGTCCCTAAAACATTCAAGACGAATTCCTGATAGTATTTCATGTTTGGGGCATGAATTTTCAATAAATAATCGAAGCTACCTGAAATGTTGTAGCATTCGGTCACTTCTGGAATGTTACGGATAATCTCCGTAAAATCTTTTGCAATTTCACGGTTTAGCCTGCTCATCTTTACGTTACAAAATACGATGAAGCCTTGGTTGAGTTTTTCAGCATCAAGTACTGCGATGTATTTTTTTATGTATCCGCAGTTCTCCAAGCGCTTCAAACGTTCGTATACGGGAGTAGAAGAGAGACTGACTCTTGAAGCCAATTCCTTAGTGGTCAGTCGTGCATTCTGTTGCAAGGTACGTAGAATCTGTAAATCTGTTTTGTCCAATGTTTCCATAAAAGAATAATTATCTGCCATCGCGACATTTAAAGGTCTTGTCCCATTGGCTTGTTCTATTTTGTACTACAAAAATAGGGTTATTTTCTGCATTTTAATCAAATCTTGTATGAAAAAACTATGTATCATAATTTTACATCGAAAACAAGAACAAAACATAAACAATAAAATTATAGAATTATGGAAAGAACAGAACTTCACTTTGAAACATTACAATTGCATGTAGGTCAAGAACAACCAGATCCGACAACCGATGCTCGTGCGGTACCTATCTACCAGACCACTTCGTATGTGTTCCGTAATTCCCAACATGCGGCTGACCGATTCGGACTCCGTGATGCAGGAAACATTTATGGTCGATTGACTAACTCTACACAAGGCGTTTTTGAGGAACGTGTTGCAGTATTGGAAGGTGGTGTAGCTGGCTTAGCTGTAGCTTCGGGTGCAGCGGCCATTACATATGCTCTTCAGAATATCCTTCAAGCAGGTGACCATGTGGTTGCGGCGGATAATCTGTATGGAGGTTCATATAACCTCATTACGCATACTCTTGCTACACAGGGTATCACACACACCATTGTCCGTGTCAATGATTTGGATGCTTTGGAAGCTGTTATCCGGCCCAATACCAAAGCGGTTTTTGTTGAAACTTTCGGTAATCCGAATTCGGATGTAACCAATATTGAAGGTGTATCTGAAGTGGCACACCGGCATGGTATTCCTATGATTGTAGACAATACTTTTGCTACTCCATTCCTGTTCCGTCCGATAGAGCATGGGGCTGATGTTGTGGTACATTCTGCAACCAAGTTTATAGGTGGACATGGAACTTCCTTGGGCGGTGTGATTGTAGACAGTGGCCGGTTCGATTGGAAAGCTTATCCCGACAAGTTTCCTACATTGGCCAAACCCGATCCGAGTTATCATGGTGCTGTCTTTGCTGATGTAGCTGGAGCAGCAGCTTTCGTTACCCGTATCCGTGCCGTCATCCTTCGTGATACTGGTGCTACTCTTTCCCCATTCAATGCCTTTATCTTGCTGCAAGGCTTGGAAACCCTTTCGCTTCGGGTAGAACGTCACGTTGAAAATGCTTTGAAAGTAGTAAATTTCCTGAATAATCATCCGAAAGTAGCCAAAGTGAATCATCCGTCTTTGCTCGCTCATCCCGACCATGCACTTTATCGGCAATACTTCCCGAACGGTGCTGCCAGTATTTTTACCTTTGAAATAAAGGGCGGTCAGGAGCAAGCCTGGAAGTTCATCGATACACTCGAAATCTTCTCGCTTCTTGCCAATGTGGCAGATGTAAAGAGCTTGGTCATTCATCCATATACAACCACTCATTCTCAATTATCGCCGGAGGAACTGAAAGCGCAGCACATCACACCATCTACTGTCCGTCTTTCTATAGGTACCGAACATATTGACGATTTATTGGCAGATTTGGCACAGGCTTTGGAGAAGATATAAGATGATATTAATCATATCTGTTTCCTGGTGGTACTATCATTGAACCAACCAGAGGGAATACAGGTATCGGGTTAGCATTAGTGGCAGCTGTCAAGGGTTATCATCTGATACTGAACATGCCTGAAACGATGAGCATAGAACGCCGGAAATTGGTAAAGGCATATGGTGCAGAAGTCATTCTCACACCTGGGCCGGAAGGGATGCCAGGTGCCATTTGGAAGGCTGAAGAACTGCAACGGCAAATTTCCGGAAGTATCATTCTCCAGCAGTTTAAGAATCCGGCAAATCCAGCCAAGCACCAAAAAACTATGATGCTTCGGAAATAGCGAGACGTCCGGAAAACGCGAGGAAACGTATTGTTGTTTTATTACCGGATACTGGTGAACGTTATCTGTCCACCGTGCTTTTTGACTTCGATGAATATCCTCTTTGATTGTATCGGTCAACCTATGGCTTGTTTGGCGCGATGCACAGACGATGGACTGCTTGACTTGGATTGACATTGGATAAGAGGCTTAGTTGAAAGGAAGAAAAACGGACAACATTCATCCTCGCGACAACACCAGTTCAGGCAACAGAACGGCTGTTTCCGGTTCTTCTTTGGGGGCATCTTTGGGTTTCCAGGCCACGACGAAACGGACGGAGGCAGCCTTTACTTCGTAGCTTTTCTTGTTCCATTCCGATATTACCGTTTGCATGTTTGCCGAAAGTTTGGCTACGGCCCTGTTTTGACTATTGTATAAAACACTGTCTTTGTACTTTAACGGATCTCCACTTCTCAGTGATAATATTTCTCGCTTGAGATCTTTGAAGAAATCAAGATAAACATCTTTGAGGGAAAGTTGCAGAACGATTTCTTCGGGTAAGGCATATTGCCGCTGATCAATCAGGTATTGATCTGTACTCAAATGCTTAAAACAGTTTCCGTTCGTATGGATAAATAATCGGTTTTTGGCCCGGGTTATTCCCACATAATACCGGCGCATCAGCTGGTCGGTTTTCGAATAATTGTCGGCAATAAGCATATAGACGTCGTCAAATTCTTTTCCTTTGGCCTTATGAATGGTTGATACCACCACTTCGGCATCAGCGATATCACAGAAATCTTCTATTGACGACTCGAATACAAATTCTTTGAAGTCGCTCACATATTTGGCTTTGTTGGTTTGTTCAAACAATGCTACGCAATGTTTTACGTATGGCAGACTTCGGCTATTGGCATAGGTTGAGCAGGTTGCCTGCTTGGCCGCTTCCCATACTTCGTTCGGAATTAAAGGAATGTTTACCCGTTGGTCAATGTATTTGAGGAAGTATCTCATCTCTGCTAAGTTCCAGAAATGAAAACCATCCATAGACTGTATGAGTTTGCTGTTGATTCCCTGTTTCCTCAAGAGGGCTACCAGGATTGCTGCCTCTTCATTTGTCTGGGTAAGAATACACGAGGTTCCGTTTCTCTTGTGTTTCATTAGATTTTCTACGAGTGGCTGATACATATGCTTAGACAAATGATAAGTCACTTCTACCCATCCTTTCTCTTCTCTCATAGAAATAATCGGAGAGGTTTTCATCCTTTTATGGATGTTTTTAGTGAATTCATTGGCGAAATTCACCAAATGCTGGGCACTGCGGTAATTTTCGGTCATTTCGATAAAGCGGCTTTCGGATTCTTGGGCGAGTTGGAACAGACATCCGGAATCAGAACCTCTGAATTCGTAGATATTTTGATCGTCGTCGCCCACGGCAATCACGCGCATTTCTTCGTTTTGGGTCATCAATGCTTTCACGAGTGCATACTCTTCCGAGCCCATATCCTGAGCTTCATCAATGACTAACACCGTTTTGCTGATTCTGTTGGGCTCAACTTCTCCCTGATTGATCATATCGGCTGCTTTGGCTACGATGTTTTTGGCATCTTCCAGATTACCGATCCGTCCAAGTAGATCGAAACAATAAGAGTGGAAGGTTTTGATCTCTACAAAGTGGGCCGCATTCCCGATCAGTTCCATCAGCCGTTGCTTGAATTCGGTGGCGGCTGCGCGTGAGAATGTCAGCATCAGCAGTTGTTCGTGTTTGACATCTTCCAACAGTAAGAGCGAAGCGAGCTTGTGGACCAATACACGGGTTTTTCCACTGCCCGGACCGGCTGCGACAACAATGCAGCGGGATTCTTTATTCGTGATAATCTCCATTTGCCGTTTGGATAACTGGCCAAACAACTGCTTGTATTTTCCGGGTGTCAGATTCCTTTGTATTTCGTTTCCTCGTTCTCCTTTAAAATATTTGGAGATGAATTTCCGATAATCCATCTGGAAATAGTCTTGTACATATTGCAAAGCCGCGTTATAATCGCGGACCATCAGATTGGCATATTCCCCAACGATATGTACCTGCTGAATCTTCTGTTTGTAGAATTCATTTAGCATCCGGTAGTCTTCTTGCTTGTATCGGGCCTTGTTGTCTTTGATTCGTTTGATGTCCATGGCATTGTAGAGAACCAGGAATCCGCCTTCCAGCTTGAGTGCGCCGATTTTTGATAAATACAGAAGAGCTTCTTCTACATCTTCCAGCTGAATATCCTTCAGTTCGCCGAACAGAGATTGCTGACTTGCCTTGATTTGGTTCAGCAATTCGACAACGGAAAACTGTATCGACTTGCTTTCTTCGTTCTCTCTCCTGGTTTCTGTCGCTAATTTATACAGCCACTCTACGGCAAAACGACTTATCTCCAATCGTTTCTCAAAACGTCTGATGGTTGTATCCATATCCAAACGGCGCATAATCTCCATGTTATGAACGGCATCTTCTTTCTTCCGGGTATACCCTTTGATTGTGAGGAAGTAAAGCAGTGTTCGAATGTCTTTTTCTTTGGAGGTAATGATTCCGTCGTTTACGGCATTATCATTGAGCTGTTTGCAAGAGATTTGCAAAGACTCGTCCGGAATATGGCTGAGGATATATTGTTCCAGTTTGGCAAAACGCTCGAGTAAGGTTTTTGATTTCCGTTCGGATTCACCTGAATCCAGCAGATAAGCAGAAATATCCTTGCTGTCGGCCAATATGCCTTCCTGCCGCATTCGTTCTACGGCCGATACGACTTCACTTTTACTCATTCCTAAAATATCGGCCAGATAATCGATTCTCGATTCAGCTTCCGAATCCTGTGCCTTGGCTGTATGCTTCTGCGAAATCAGAGACTTGATGATTCTGACGGCCTTCTCGATTTCATCATTACCGAATAAGATGGAAGCAGATATCCGTTTTCGGGCTTCTTCCATGTTTTTTACGGTGATACCGGTGGCATATACATGAGGCACATTGTTTCCTCTGACGAGATATCCGCTTTGTTCCAACGTCGATAAAGCGGTTCGCACACGGGTTTCTATGTCGGATACAGAATCATCCCAGCCGGCTTGCCGGGCAATTTCCAACGCCGAACAGCAAACCCGCATCCGTTGTCTGGTAAGATCTTTTACGGCTTTCCAAACCTGTTGTATTTCACTGATGCTTAGTTTGGTCTGGTTGAGTAATATAAAATGCTTGTCGAGGTCGTTATCGCTGTAAAGAACATAGCAACGCGCGTTCAGGTGTGGATCCCGACCCGCTCTTCCGGCTTCCTGTACATAGTTTTCCAACGAATCCGAAATGTCATAATGGATCACCAACCCGACATCTTTCTTGTCAACGCCCATTCCAAAGGCTGATGTTGCTACGATGATGCGCACCTGATCGTTCATGAATGCCTCCTGATTGGCGATCTTTTCGTCTGCTTCCATCTGTCCGTTGTAGGGCAATGCCTTGTAACCATCGCGAGTTAATTTGGCTGCGAGCTCTTTGGTCCGTCTGGTCCTCGATACATAGACAATCGTCGGGCAATCAGATTCCACCACCAGTTCCCTTAGTTTTGAGTATTTATCATCATCCGTCTCCGCATGAATGACGGAATAGTGAAGATTTGTTCTGGATGCTGTTGATGCGAACAGTTCCAATTCCAGATTCAGCGTCTGTTTGAAGTAGTCGCAGATATCTTGTACGACTTTCTGTTTGGCCGTTGCTGTAAAACAGGATACCGGAATCGGTGTTTTGCATCCTTTTTTCTGCTGATACTCGCGGATGAATTTACCGATATAGAGATAATCTACCCTGAAATCTTGCCCCCATGAAGAAAAACAATGGGCTTCGTCGATGACAAACCTTACGACATGGCGCGCCATTAGAATTCTCTCGATGGTTTTGGAACGGAGCATTTCGGGAGCTATGTATAAAAGTGAGGCTTCTCCTTCCAGAACTCTTTGGATGGATAACGATCTCGTAATTGGATCCAGCAAACCATTAATGGTAACTGCATCTGTAATTCCCCGGTCTGCCAGGTTGTCCACCTGATCTTTCATCAGCGATTGAAGAGGAGAAATAACCACGGTCAGTCCATGTACGGAAGTGCCTTCCATAAGTGCCGGCAATTGAAAGGTAAGTGACTTGCCTCCGCCGGTAGGAAAAATGGCTAGTAACGATTTTCCCTGCACGGCTGCCAGGGCTGCTTTCTCCTGAAGTGGTTCTCCTTCGTAGGTACGGAACTCATCGTATCCGAAGAAACGTTTTAGGTTATAGTGTACATCCAGCTGGGTGTTACAATACGGACAACCTACCTGACAACGCGTGTGCCGCAAAAGCTTCATCACATATTCTACTTCCGGATAGTTCCGAAGTACCCAGCCCGGAGTGATGGAACGATGATCGGTTGTATCGACCAGAGCCAAAGCATACGCCAGTTCGACAGGATATTTTTCAATGAGCGTATGCAGGTCTGCCTGTTGACAGATTCTCCCTTCATAAAAATCCCTGATCAGTTCAACCGGATCCATATATACCGGGGAAATAGCTTGCACCAGCTGTAAAAATCCTGTAAACTCTTCCTGGTCTTTGAGTAAATAAGCCCAAATCTGCTGTTTCTTTTCGGGTAAGGCGTTCCAGCGGGCTATTTCGTCGAACAACAAGTCCTTGGCTTTCTCGCAGTCGTTTACCGGATTATTCAGTTGTTCACTAACCAGTTTGTCGTCTTTCACCAGTCTGTGATACGGGCGTTCGGGAAATAATAAAGGAGATACATATAGCGTATCGACCAGTGGCCAGCGGCAAGCCCGGCCGGCAAACAAATATTGGGCATCATGATGGATAATGTTGTGTCCGCAGAGATAATCGCTGTCGCGCAGAAAGTCAAACAGTTCTTCTTTGGATGCTTTATGAAAGATGGCGCCGTCAAAGCGGAGTGCTCCGATGTCATGGATCTTATGATCCTGCAAACCGATTTCAACATCTACAAAGGTATAGCGCGATGTATCGGTTGATAGAGATGCAGTATCTTTATCGACCTTATGACTCGTCTCATCCGTTTGCTTAAATCCTAAAAGGTTACTCCATATCGACATATTTCCTGGTATTATGATAACGCCATGCTGCTTATCACAAAGATAACGTAATCCGATAGATTTTATTGAATTTATCGCGCTCTTTTGACATTAAGAAATATCGGAAACGGATAAATGGGTAAGTGGATTCTTGTATAAATCCTATGACTTTTTAATTTTTTGACAGCTGTAGAAAAGCTTTACTATATTTGTCAAAAAGCTTTAGCACATATATGATAAAGCTTTAGCACATCTGTCAAAAATATAAAAGGATACGAAGTTTGGACCACTTGTTCACGGGATTGATGGAAATACCACCTTTTGTTTTATCTGCTCTCCAGCCGAAAATCGGCTAAAAATAACTTTACACCGTCAATCTATTTTACACCTTTTGTAAAGAAACTTTACACTTCTTGGAAATGATAGAATTATAATCTGTTAGAAACAAGCCTGTTATAATTCTGGCATGGTCGTTGTATTTTTTTGGTGTAAGATGTTTGTTTTATGAAAAGAAAGATAATAATGACTTTGGTTTTAGGATGCTCCATCCATGTGGCTTGTCTGGCTCAGGAAGCGATGTCGTTGTATGCCTGTATGGCGTATGCGGTGGAAAATTCCTCGAAGAAGAAGATTCAGGATGCCGACAATGCCGATGCGTTGGTGAGCCGGCGGGATGCGATTCTGAAAGCTTTTACACCGAAAGTGTCGGCCGGAACGTATGCTTATAGTAACTTCGGGCGTGCGGTCGACCCCGAAACCAATACCTACATCAGCAGTACTTCCTTTAATAATGGATATTCGGTAGATGGAAGCATTACGTTGTTTGACGGTTTCTCGGCTCTCAATAATATCAAGATCTCGAATATTGCGGTGAAGATGGGAATCTCACAGGAACAGAAGTTGCGGGATGAGATTTGTCTTTCTGTGATGGAGGCTTATTATAATGTCTTGTTTCATACACAGATGGTAGAGGTGATGGAATCGCAGATCGAGGCTGCGCGTTCCAATCTGACTTTGGTAAAGAAACAACTGGAACTGGGACAGAAAGGACGTGCCGATGTGGTACAGATGGAAGCCGATCTGGCGGATCGCGAATACCAGCTGATCAATTCCCGGAATCAGAAGGATGAAGCTGTCCTGACATTAAAGGCACTGATGCTTTGGCCCGTAGAAGAAGTGCTTCCGGTAGATATGTCGGCTGTAAGAGATTCTTTCGAGTTGCCGGAAATCTGTATGGAATCGGCGGCCGAGATTACCAGCTTTGCGCATGAGAATAATCCGGCTGTCCGGATTGCCAAAGGGAAAATGGATCAGGCCCGGTATGAATTGAAGACGGCCAAGTGGCAGTTTCTTCCTTCCTTGTCGTTGAACGGCGGATGGTCAACCAGTTATTATACCTATCCCGGCCGGAAAGATTATCAGGCGATTCCTTTTGGTACGCAGTTCCGGAACAATGGAGGAGAATACATTCAGTTGAGTCTGTCGATACCGATTTACGACCGCCTTTCCCGTCATTCCAATTTATCGAAGAAGAAAAACGACTGGCGGCGTGCTCAGGCGGAATATGAACAGACATTGCATGATGTGGAATCCGAGATTTCCCGGGCGATACAAGACAGCAAAGGTGCTTTGGCGGCGTTCTTTCAGGCCAAGAAACGTTCGGTTGTACAAGAAGAAGCCTATCGGCTGGGCGAGCGGAAGATGTTGCAAGGGCTGATTTCTCCGATCGAGTTTCAGACAGTCTCCAACGATTACCTGAATGCGAAGGCCGAACAGCTGAATGCCCGCTTTCAGTATTTGCTGAAGAGTAGTGTCGTTAGTTATTACAAAGGAATTAGTTATTTGGATCAATATAAATAGAAATAGAATCATGGATAGAAAAATAGAACCGAAGAAAGGTTTTTCGCTTGTGCTGAGCAAAAAGGCAATGCCGTACTGGCTGGGTGCGCTGGTCGTGGTGTTTGTGATTTACTTGTTGCTGCGGGATGACGTGCGTACGTTTCGTGTCAATGCGGATACGGTGTCTGTCAGTGAAGTGATCTCCGGCGAGTTTAACGATTATATTCGGGTGAGCGGCCAAGTACAGCCGATGACAACCATACAGATCAGTCCGCTGGAGTCGGGCGTGGTACATGATATCTTCATCGAAGAAGGAGCGAAGGTGAAGGCTGGCGATAAGATTCTCGAACTGAAGAACGAGAATCTGGATATGCAGATCCTCAATTCGGAAGCCGACCTGGCAGAGAAAGAAAACCTCTTGCGTAATACCTTGATCTCGATGGAACAGGAGAAGCTGAGTGTGCATCAGGAAATGCTTCAGTTGCAGATGGAAGTCAAACGGTATCGTCGGGCGTATGAAGCACAGAAACAGCTTTATCAGGAAGACCTGATTGCGAAAGAAGTCTATTTGCAGGCGGAAGAAGATTACGAACTGGCCGAAAGTCGTCTGGATCTGGTCAAGAACCGGGCCATCCAAGACAGTCTTTATCGTAGCGTACAAGTCAAGCAGATGCAGGAAAGCCTGAATAACATGCGGGTGAACATGCAGATGATCCGCCGGCGGAAAGAACATCTGATGATTGTGGCGCCGATCGACGGTGAGCTGGGATTATTGGATGCGGTGCTGGGGCAATCGGTTTCTTCGGGAGCGAAGATCGGACAGATTAACAACTTGGGCAGTTATAAGATCGAAGCACAGATAGATGAACATTATATCGATCGGGTGATGCCCGGACTGGAAGCACAGTTTGAGCGCCAAGATGAATCGTATTCGGCGGTGATTCGGAAAGTTTATCCCGAAGTAAGGGACGGAAAGTTCAAGGCCGACTTCAAGTTCAACGGCGCTCATCCGGAGAATATTCGTACCGGACAGACATACAACTTGAATTTACAGTTAGGACAACCCGAAGAAGCCGTGATGATTCCTCGTGGAACCTTCTATCAGAAAACCGGTGGCAAATGGATTTATGTCCTTACGCCCGAAGGCGACAAAGCTTTTAAGCGGGAAATACATATCGGCCGTCAAAACCCGCAGTATTACGAAGTACTGGATGGCTTGAATTCGGGCGAGAAAGTCATTACTTCCGGATACGATAACTTTGGCGATAATGATTGTCTGGTGTTGAAATAAAATAAAAGTGATTTTACCATGAAGAGTTATTTTAGATTTCTCAGTAAGAATAAATTATATACGACCATTGAAGTGGCAGGAATGGCAATTGCCATCGCATTTGTCCTTTTTATAGGTTCTTTTTCCATACAGGAGATAAAGACGGACTCGGCCATTAAAAGGCAAAGTAATATATACGTAGGACATTCAGAGAGAATGTTTATCGGATGTGCTACCGTAAAAGAGCAGTTGGAAGGGAAATTCCCTGAAGTGGAAGCTATGTGTCGCGTTATCGGTACACATATATTTGGCGGAATTGAAATGGATATGATTGTAGATGGTCAAAAGGAAAGACAGAATTCTCTTATTACAGACGAAAACTTCTTCGAATTTTTCCCTTTTGAATTGGTTGAAGGAAATCCGAAAGCTGTGTTGAAGGAAAAATATGCTGTCGTAATTTCACAAAGTTGTGCCAACCGATTGTTTGGAGACGAAGAAGCCTTGGGTAAGAACATCGAAGTTGTTGTCAATGGAAGTCGTGCGGATTTGCATGTGACAGGAATTTATCAAGATTTTTCCCATACGATCTTCTTTGTACCAGACATCATCTATCGTATTGACTTATTGTCTGAATTGGATCAGTCCATGACCGTTAATGGAAGTGGAATCGCGGTGTTATTTTATCGGTTGGCGAAAGGAACAGATGTCAAAGCCTTGGAAGACAAGATTGAATCCGTCTTAAAGAAAGAAGATATGCTGTATGTCCATCAACTGTTTAAGGAATATCATTTGACTTCGTTTGCGGACATAAGTAAGTTGGACCTTGAAGCAACGATTCCTTTTGAAGGAATTGTCCGGGCCGATTTCACCAACCTGTTTGCTAGTGCCGGCTTGTTCCTGCTATTGTTTGCCGTATTCAACTATATTTCTCTCACGGTGGCTCAGACCGGATTCAGAGCCAAGGAAATGGCTTCGCGCCGTTTGTTGGGAACACAAATAGAGAATATCATTTTCCGGTATATAGGTGAATCTTTCATTCTTACCTTGGTCTCGTTTGCCTTTGCCTTGTTGATCGTTGGGTTTATTTCGCCCTATTTGTCGATGTTGGTCGGAAAAGAAGTGTCTCCATTCAGCTCGTTTGGTTGGCGCGAGTCGGTGTTTTTCTTATCCGTACTTATTCTTTTGTCTTTGTGTTCCGGAATTATTCCGGCCTTGATCGTTTCGAGATACAAGCCCATAGATGTGGTAAGAGGAAACTTTACTCGGACCAGCAAGATGACTTTGGGGAAAATACTGATTGGCTTTCAGAGTTTCATCGCTTTTATCTCTTTGTCTGTCGCAGGTGTAATCTATTTACAGATTAATTATATGATCCATAAACCAATGGGGTATGAGAAGAATGGTATCATCAGCGTGCAAAATGCAGCTAAACCGTCGGACTATCATGTTGATGAACTTCGTTCATTGTCGTGTGTTGAAAATGTAGGTTGGCTTCAGTTTGATCCAATGACGTTGGGATCTTCTGTTGTCAGTGTATTTAAGAACGGAGGAGAATTAAAATTTGATGTAATCAATGGTACGCAATCTGCCTTTGAAATACTGGGGTTTAAAGTAATCCGCCAGAATGCCGAGCCTTTACCTTATCGTATTTGGCTGACGGAATCGGCCTTGAAAGCCTTGGGTGTAGATTATGATTGTACAGAATTAGAATTTGATAATACCCGTTTTTCTGTTTGTGGTATTATTGAGGATTTCCATAAAGGGAGTGCCGTTACTCCGATGAAAACAGAGTTCCTTAAAATTCTTCAGGTCATGGATATGGAGAAAGATGAAGATTTCCGCGTACTTAGAAAGTTAGCTGTAAAAGTTCATGGAGATGAGCATGAAGCTTTAAATGAGATCAAGACGTTTTACCGGAATAAAGGTCTCACAGAAGATGATATAAAGGTTAAGACGTATAACGAGATCAATTATAGTTTGTATGATGCCGAAAACAAGAGTTTGAAGCTCTTGATGATTTTCACCGCTTTGATATTACTGCTTACGTCGATGGCCATGTTTGCGATGAGTACTTATTATGCTCGTCAACATGCCAAAGAAGTCGCATTGCGCAAAGTGATGGGTTGCGAAGGTTTCCAGCTTTTTGTTGAGACATCTTCTCGGTTTTTGAAGGCGGTTCTTATCGCGGTATTGGTTAGTATTCCATTATCCTGGTACGTTTCCGGTATTTGGTTGGAGAACTATAGTTATCGGATTGACAATCCGATCCAAGTATATGTCTTGTCTTTGCTATTTATGTTATGTGTCGCATTGGTATCTGTTAGCTGGCAGATGTTACGGTTGATACATACAAATCCGGTAAAGACATTGAAAAACGAATAATAAAACAAGAAAGAAATAACAAAATAAAAAAGAACGATTATGATTAAAGTAACAGAACTTAGCAAGATCTTCCGTACAGAAGAAATAGAAACAACGGCGTTGAATGGTGTGTCTTTTGAAATCAAGAAAGGAGAATTTGTAGCGATTATGGGACCTTCGGGCTGTGGTAAATCAACTTTGTTGAATATCCTGGGTTTGTTGGATAATCCTTCGGGTGGCAGTTATGAACTGATGGGACAGGAAGTGGCTCAGTTGAAGGAACGTGATCGCACCAAGTTCCGCAAAGGCAATATCGGTTTTGTATTCCAGAGCTTCAATCTGATTGATGAGTTGAATGTCTTCGAGAATGTGGAATTGCCCTTGAAGTATCTGAACATGAGTGCTTCGGAACGGAAACAGCGTGTGACGGCCATGCTCAAACGGATGAATATCAGTCATCGTGCCCAGCATTTCCCGCAACAGTTATCCGGCGGACAGCAACAGCGTGTTGCCATTGCGCGGGCGGTTATTTCCAATCCGAATCTGGTATTGGCCGACGAGCCGACCGGAAACCTGGATTCCAAGAACGGGAAAGAAGTAATGGACTTGCTGACGGAACTGAATTCGGAAGGAACAACGATTGTAATGGTAACGCACTCGCAGAAGGATGCTTCCGTGGCTCAGCGAACCATCAACTTGTTTGATGGGCGGATTGTCAGTGATGTCAGGAATGAATTATAAAAGACTTGGGATATGAAGAAGAGAAATTGGATATTGAAAGTCTTCTCGCTGGGTGTCGGCTTGGCGATCGGCTGCATCTTGATTGCCAAAGTCTGCTTTGAATCTGCGTATGATAACTTTTATCAGGATATCGACCGGATTTATAAGATTATGACAGGTTATTCATCTCAAGGAAATGTAAGAGACTATCAGCAAGTGAGCGGAGCCGTTGCTCCCGGATTCAAGCAGTATGTACCTGGTGTAGAATATGCAACCCGTACTACCTTCCTATTTGAGAGTGAGAAGTTCTATACGGAAGACAAACGGCCGGTTTCCGGTAAGTTGGTGTTGGCGGATACATCCTTTTTCCATGTATTTGATCAGAAGATCTTGTCCGGAAATCCGGTTCAGGTCTTGTCGCAGCCACAAATGGTTATGGTTTGCCGGTCTTTTGCCGAGAAAATAGGTGGCATTGATAAAGCTGTCGGACAAGTCATCTACAACGAAGATGCATCCGGCTGGAAATTTACAGTGGGCGGTGTTTATGAAGATTTCCCGGAAAACGGCAGTCTGGACTATGATGTCTTGCTTTCCATGGAATCATTTAATAAAAGGAGTCGGGAGAATTGGCTGGGAAACGATCGTTATCAGGGTTATGTGAAGCTGGAAGAAGGCATAGATCCGTCTTCCTTGACAGCGGCGATCCGTTCGATGCAGGAGAAGAACCAGCCTCTGGAAGAATTGGAAAAGAACGGAACAAAAATCTGGTATTATCTTTCGGCTTTCGATAAGTTGCATACGTCCGAACCTCAGGTACGGAATATGATTGTCATACTCTCGATTATTTCATTGGTCTTGCTTCTGATATCACTGATGAACTATATTCTCATCACGATATCGGAGATGGTAAGGCGGTCGAAAGAGATTGGCGTGCATAAGTGTTATGGCGCGGGTAGTTGGGACATCTATAAGATGCTGAGTAAAGAGACAGCCATGGTCTTACTAATGTCATTGGTATTAGCGGCGATTCTGATTTGGGCAGCCAAACCTTTGGTGGAGGATTTGTTGGGAGCAAGTTTGATGGCACTCTTTATTCCCGAAACCATCGGTGTGTTGATCGGAGTCATCTTCCTGTTGTTTTTGGTTTCTACGGTTGTTCCCGGTTATTTATATGATAAGATTCCGGTTGGTGTGGCATTCCGGAATTATAAGGAGAACAAGCGGAAATGGAAACTGGCTTTGCTGTGGGTTCAGTTTACGATCAATGTCTTTCTGGTCTGTTTTATGTTTGTCATTGCCGCCCAATACGACAAGGCGTTGAACGACCAGCCGGGCTATACGTATGAGAATGTTCTCTATTATAATGTCCGGGGTGTGGATAAATTGCAGGCGAACCGAAGCATAGCTGCTCTTTCATCGAATCCCGAAGTGGTTGATGTCGAACGTTGTTATACGCTTCCTTTTGATTACAGTTCGGGAAACAATATTTATCTGCCGGGTGATGATCGGGATTTGTTTAACATAGCCGACCAATATGATGGAACAAAAGGCTTCTTCGACTTCTTTGAGATTCCGATGCTGGAAGGACGTGTTCCGGAAACTCGACAGGAAGTAGCCGTGAGCCGGCAGTTTGTAGAGAAGATGCAGGAGTTTACCGATTGGAAAGACGGAGCTGTTGGCAAAGAAATCCAGATTTCCGAACATTCCGATACAAGTGCCATGAATCAAGGTATCCTGACGATCAGCGGTGTTTATGAAGATTATCGGATCGGATTATTGACACGTAACGACGAGCGCCCCAGTATTCGCTTCACGGCAGAGCCGGATTCCGGGTATATGCCGATTATTCTGGTGAAAGTAAAAGAACTGAATCCGGAAACGATCGCCCGTGTCCAACAGGAGGTTCAGCAGGAAATAGAAGGAAAGGACGTTGAAGTACTCTCGTATAAGCAGGTGATGCAAAGCATGTATGATGAAAACCGGAAGATGAAGGACACGATCCTGATCGGAAGTCTCTTTTCCATTGTGATCGCTTTCCTTGGCCTTATCGGATATATCCGTGATGAATCGCAACGAAGGAGTAAGGAAATCGCTATTCGTAAGATCAGTGGTGCCACGACTTCCGAGATTTTATCCCTTTTCGTAGGCGAGATGATGAAATGGGTGTTGATAGCCGCCATTGTTGGCAACCTGGCTGCCTATTACGTTTCCGGTTTGTGGCTGGAGCAATTCTCCGAGAAAGTTACCGTTTCATGGCTTTATCTCTTCTCGGCCGATGTGATTGTTGCGCTGATTGTAGCCGTCACCGTAGTGATCAACAGTTTGCAGATCACTCATGCCAATCCGGTTCTTTCGCTGAAGAGTGAATAATACGAACAATTAATCCTTGATAAATAAATAGCCCTATGGAAATATACAGCAACATCAAAGCATTATTCCGGAAATATCCCGTTCCGGTTTCGCTCAACATCGTGGGCTTGGTGATGGCTTTTACTGCCTTCATCATGATCATGGTCCATGTCCGCTTTGAATGGAACTTTGACAGATGTTATCCGAAGCCGGATTGCGTTTTCAAGGTGGATATGCCGGAAACACCTTTCTTCCGTTCCATTCTTCCACCGGGCTTTGCCGAATCGATTATCCATGCTTCGGCTCATGTGGAAGCGGGCTCTGTGTTTTGTCCGTTTGTGGGCGAGGTTTATCTGACGGTAACCGAAGCCGATGGAAAACGGACTGGTTACAAACAGGAAGCCAATTTGGTAAGTCCCGGCTTTTTCGATGTTTTTGGTTTGGAAGTGACAGAAGGAGAACGGGAGGCTTTGTCGAAACCTAATCAGCTGGCAATTCCGGAAAGTCTGGCTAAAAAGATGTTCGGCGAGGAATCGCCTGTCGGCAAACCGATACGGATGGAATCTAAATCAAGTTATTTCCTGCCGTTAACGGACTGGCAAGTCGGAGCCGTCTATAAGGATCTGCCTGGAAATACGCAATTGGGGAATAATATCCTGGCTCCGATGCCGGCGTCGTTCTTGGAGACCTTCGGAAACTCCAATTTTATTTGTTACCTGCGCTTGGATGATCCGAGTCATGCTTCGTCGGTGGCGGATGAGTTTAACCGGGCGTTTGATTTCTCCCGTTATCCGTATTTGAGTCCGATTCATCTGACGCCGCTTCCGGAAGTTTATTTTAGTGATGCCGAGACGGAAGGACATGTATTCAAGTTGGGTAGCCGGATGCAGACTTATTTATTGATACTGATCGCGGTCCTGATTGTCTTCGTCGGCATGTTCAACTTTACGAACTTTTATATCTCGCTCATGCCTTCGCGGCTACGCGGAATCAATACACGTAAGATCTTGGGAGCCGAGGTTTGGATGCTTCGGTTGGAACAGGTGTTGGAAGTGGGTTGCTTAGTCGGATTGTCAAGTCTGTTGGCTGTAGGTCTCAGTCTGCCTGTTTCGGAATGGTTTGCCGCTTCGGGCATTATTCAGGAGCCGGTGACGTTTGCTTCTTGCCGGACGTTGTACATCGCTACAGTTGGTGGTGCTTGGCTGGTTGGCATGGCTACTGGTCTTTATCCGGCCTACTTTGTGACTTCTTTCCCGACAGCCTTATTGCTCAAGGGAAATTATGGGCTGACTCCTTCCGGACGGAAAATCAAAAGCGCACTGTTGGTACTTCAATATGCCATTGCGTGTTCGTTGTTGGTTTTCATCGCCTTTGTTTTCTTGCAGAACCGGATGATGATGCGTTCGAATACGAACTTTGACCAGGACCAGCTGGCGATAGTCCAGTTGACCAGTGAAATGGTCGAGAAGCAAGGAACGTGGTTGCAGGAGACACTGCGGCAATATGCGGAAGTGGAAGATGTGGCCTTTGCGACCGAATGTGTGGGCGGACAGGATTCTTATTCTACCTGGGGCATGGAATGGAAAGGAGAAGAAGTTGAAACCTATCGGCTCTGGTGTTCCCCGAATTTCTTCGATGTGATGGGAATCAAGATTGTCGAAGGACGCAATTTTACCGGTGATATAGATTCGGGATATATCATCAACTCATTTGTGCGCGACCATTACGGCGTTGGTCTTGGTCCGATTAGCGGACTCAGTAACGAGATTGTGGGCATTTGTGAGGAAGTATCTTTCACTTCGGCCCGAAAGGAGAAGGCTCCGATTGTCTTTTCGGTGGCATCGCCTGCTTCCGGCTATTTACCCGTTGTCTATATCCGGTTGAAAAAAGGCTTTGATGCCGTGACTGCCGTGTCGCATATCCGGCAAGCGATTGCCAAAATGGATGCGGCCTATCCGGTGGAAGTCGAATTTTACGACCAAGTGCTGAATACTCTTTACCAAAAGGAAGTGCGCTTCGGGAAGACACTCTTGTGTTTCTCTTTACTGGCCGTTGTCTTGTCGCTGATCGGCGTTTTTGCCCTGGTGATTTTCGATATGTATTACAAGCGGAAGGAAATAGCCTTGCGGAAAGTGTTCGGGGCCGAATTGACCGATATTGTAGGATTAGGTCTCAAACCCTACTGCTGGTTTGTCGGCATTGGCTTTGTGCTGGCGCTCCCTTTCTCTTGGTGGGTGGTTTCCGGCTGGCTGGAAAACTTTGCTTTCCGCGTACCGCTCACACCGGTTGTCTTTATTTTGATTTTCATCCTGATGCAAATCCTGACGGCAACCTTGGTGTTTATCATGTATGCCACGCTTGCCCGTGAGGTACCACGAGATAGCCTTTCTGTTGAGTAATACGCCACTGATGCGGGGTTGCCGTCTGTTCGGCAACCCTTTTGCGGTGTGTTTTAGTGTATTACCTGATGAAATTAAGGCTGTTTTATATTGCAATTTTATCGTTCCACCCATGTGGAACGATCGTCTCACCTAGGTGGAACGATCGAATCACAGTCGTGGAATGATCGTTTCACCCGGGTGAAACGGTAAAAAGGTCTAAGGAAAAGGAAATAGGATTCTCGGGAATCGGAAAAAGAACGAGGTGGATTCTCGGAAAATCCTTATTTTTGAATGCTAAATAAAAGGAGAAAAGAGAAACAGATCATGGTGAACAAAGGAAAGATATTGGTGGTGGATGATAATCCGGGCATCCGGGCGGCATTGAAGATTTTATTGCCCAAGTATTTCGCGGCGGTGGAGTTGCTGGCTTCGCCCAAGGAAATTCATGCTTCGTTGCGGGAGTTTGCGCCGGATGTCATCTTGCTGGATATGAATTTCGAGGCAGATACCAATACGGGAAATGAGGGTCTGTTCTGGCTCTCCGAAATCAAACAGCGCCGTCCGCAGACGGAAGTGGTGCTGTTTACGGCGTATGCCGACATCGCTTTGGCGGTGGAAGGCATGAAACGTGGGGCATTCGACTTCATTGTGAAGCCTTGGGAGAACGAGAAACTCATCGCTACCTTGCAGGCAGCCATTGACAAGGCGGAAGCCAATAACGGAAAAGGTGGAAAAGTAGGCGGAAAAGGGCAGAAGAAAATCGGAGAAGCCGGGCCTTCGATGTTGTGGGGAACGGGAGCGGCCATGACGGCTGTCCGTCGCACGGTCGAGAAGATTGCTCCGACCGACGCGAGTGTTCTGATTACCGGTGAGAACGGAACGGGGAAAGACGTGTTGGCTGCCGAGATTCACCGCTTGTCCGACCGGGGACTGAAACCAATGGTCTGCGTGGATGCCGGCGCCATTACTGAGACCTTGTTTGAGAGTGAATTGTTCGGACATGTGAAAGGGGCGTTTACCGATGCGCATACCGATCACACCGGGAAGATGGAGCAGGCCAACGGCAGTACGCTGTTTCTCGACGAGATCGGCAATATTCCTCTGCATCTCCAGGCAAAGCTGCTACGGGTGTTGCAGAACCGTTCGGTGACGAAGGTGGGCGATACCCGTTCAATTCCGATTGACATCCGGCTGATCTGCGCAACCAACAAGAATCTGGAAGAGATGGTGAAGCAGGGAACCTTCCGCGAGGACCTTTATTACCGCATCAATACCATCCATTTGGAACTGCCGCCCTTGCGTGAGCGGCCGGATGAGATTGTTCCTTTGGCCAACCTCTTTATCTCCCGTTATGCCGAGAAGTATCATCGTCCGGTTACCGGGCTGACAGATGCCGCCCGGCAAGTTCTTCTTGCCAATCATTGGAGCGGAAATATCCGGGAGCTGCAGAACGGCATAGAAAAGGCTGTGATCCTGGCCGATGGCGATAAGCTGGATGCCGAAGATTTCCATCTGCCTTTGCCTGTATCTGGCGGAGTAAAGCCGGCAGCGGAAGCCGAAACCCTCGAAGAAGTAGAGGAACGGACCATCCGCGCTGCCATGGATCGCTTCGGCGGCAATTTGACACACGTGGCGAAATCGCTGAACATCAGCCGGCCCACCTTATATGCGAAACTGAAGAAATACAACATCTGATATGGATACGCCGACAGTCATACTCATCGCTTTGGCCTCGGCCCTGGTGGCAGCGCTGATTTCCCGTGTTTATTCCCTGGGGAAAATTCACCGGAAACTAAACTATATGCTGGATGCGCTGGAAGATAAGGAAACGAACTTCCATTTCAGCGAAGAGAAGTTCTGGTACCGGCGCTTTAACCGGACGCTCAACCGGATTCACATCCTTTATGACCGTGAGCGGCAGGAGATTGCCGAACAGGAGCAATATTATGGACAGATGCTCGACCAGGTCCGTACCGGAATTGTCGTTATCGATTTATCCCGGAAGCGGGAAGGACAAGTCATTTACAGCAATGCCTCGGCACGGAATTTGCTGGGATTGGCCACCTTCAGCCATATCCGTCAGCTGGGAAATATCCATCAGGAACTGGAGAATGCCTTTTGGGAAGTTTCGTCGGCGCACGAACAGCGGAACAGTTACTATAACGAACGGGGAAAGATCACTCTTTCCCTGACGGCTTCGGAAGCGATGTTGCAGGCAAAGCAAGTCAAAATCGTCGCTCTCAACGACATCACCGGCGAAATGGTCCACAATGAAGAGCTTTCCTGGAATAAATTGATCCGCGTGCTGACGCATGAGATTATGAATACAGTCACGCCGATTGCCTCATTGAGTCATACCTTATCCCAAGAACTCGATTCAGAAACGTCGGCTCGTTCGCTCGACTGGAAGGAGTTGAAACTGGGGCTGGACACGATTGCCAGCTCTTCCGACGGACTGATCAAGTTTGTCAATACCTATCGCAGCCTGACTCGTGTATCGGCGCCCGTCAAGAAAGCCTTTTTCGTACGTGAGCTGATCGAAAAGGTGCAGCAGCTCACCCGTGAATCCTTACATCAGGCCGGAGCTGTCTGCTCGTACGTGGAGAAGTCGGAAGATATCCTGCTGTATGCCGATGCAGACCAGTTGTCGCAGGTGCTTGTCAACCTGGTGAAGAATGCCCTGCAAGCCGAGGCGACAAAAATAGAAATCACGGCGGAAATCGACTATGCCGAAACCGTCGTGATCACTGTATCGAATAATGGTCGCCCGATCAGTGCGGAAAGCCAGGAAGAAATCTTTGTACCTTTCTATACCACCAAGCCGGAAGGCACCGGCATCGGATTGAGTCTTTCCAGGCAGATCATGCGTCTGCACAACGGCACACTTACCTTGGGCCGCAGCGACAAGCGGATGACTACCTTCATCCTGCACTTCCGTTGATCAGTTTTCCTGCCAGTGGTACAAATCCACTTTCTTGTGGCGGCTGACCTGTTCATTTACTTCCTTGAAGTATTTGGCAAGGATGGCATATAAACCCGGATCATAAGCCTTCATTTCTTCGCTGGTGTTGATCTTGTTGTGCTTCCCGTCGCCATCGTCTTTATTCACTTCTGCATTGACATTGAACCAGTTCTGTACACCTTCAGCCCAATATTCCCATACGTTGGTCGAAGCATATACATTCTTCCACCGTCCTTGGGCTACGGCACCATCCAGCGAGGCTTGCAGCTCGTCGTTGAATTCCGGATGAATCGGCAGGATGCCTGCTCCATGAATTGTATGGGCAAACTCGTGGATCAGGATATCTTCGGCATGATACTTGTCGATCTGATAAGCCAGGATATTCTCTTCCGCACAAGTCGAGAACGGATTTTCGGCGTCACCACCTAAGCCGCGGGCACGGACATCCCAGTTGAGTGTCGTATCGTTTGCCAGAAAAGCATGTTCGGGAATATCAGTTGTCCCTTCATAACGCGCCATAATGCCGATGCGGGTGTTGCGGTCGGTGAGCGACTTCATGACTTCTGCCGGCAGTGCGTCGGTCATTGCCTTGATACTGATATAAGCCGCATAGAAACAGCTGTCGGGAACACGCCATGAACTGACTACATGGATGCCGTTTACATTCATATATTTCTTGTAGAAAGCGTCCAGCTTCAGTTCGGCAGGCGGAGCTGTGATGGCCGGTGTGTCGACTAACATGGCCATGGGAATTTCTTCTGCTTCCGATGACATGCTTTTCTCTTGGTCTGTTTTTACGGGTTGCTGGCAACCGATCAAAGCGGCAGCCAGCCATGTAGCTACGAAGATGCTTTTGGATGTTTTCATTGTCATACGCTTTTATATTGTTTCCTGCTAATTAGATAAAAGGTAATGATCCTGTCAGAAAGATCTTAATAGCCACAAATTTAGAATAATATTTGATATAGGACCGATGTAATGTGTTAAAATTACATTTCTTCCTTATAGACTACAGAAGAAAGAAACGAACAACGGCACGCTGAAATCAATCAGAATACCATGTAGGATGGCCACCGGAATCATTTCCTTCCCGGAATAACGGGTAATGGCGGGCAAAACCACATCCATCGAA
>ULUK01029657.1_pt1 | contig 23041 bp, 17 predicted proteins | sample 1958451 | NCBI WGS metagenome assembly ULUK01 (sample SAMEA4835758, study PRJEB28245) | human gut metagenome | biome: gut microbiome; material: fecal sample | place: Denmark | collected 2008
ATCGGCGCATTCTGCGAGTACACGGCATCTACACTTTGCACTCTCGGTGAAAATCCCATCAAAGTATCCGGGTCAATGCTCAAACTGGTAAGAATCTTGTTCAAGTGCTTATCGAACGTGCTTTTGCTATCTATCTCGCCATTCAAAATCTTATCTAAAGTAGGGCGAGAAATCTCTGTTTTCTTGCAGAACGATACTTTTGAGAATCCATTGCTGCGAATATAGTCCTTTAATTTTGTCCCTGTCAGTTTTCTCATTTCAAAAAGTTCATCAAAACGCATTTTTCATCTCTCCCTTCTGCTATTATTATATACCATCCGCTTCGGGAAATCAATCGTAATGTAAAAAAGTTTTTTACATCTTTGATTCTAACGCAAAAAAGATGGCCTCCTTTTTGGGGAAGCCATCTCAACGATATTACGGTATTTTAACTTTTTCGGCTTCTTTCCTGTTCCTGCTGCGGCGCATTGTCTTTTTGTCGCCGTTCAGCCTGCTTGATATGCAGCCGATCCAGCACAGACCACCTGCCACCAATGCGCCGGGGCTTTTTTGGTACATTGTTGACGCAGCCATCTATTGATGTTCAGGCCATTCGGATTATTATTGATGACATTCTGTGCCATTCGGGTGCAGAGCTCTTTGACAACGATCTCTACTCCGCCTTCTCTCGATAATCGCTTCTGTCCGAACATCGCAATCGCAAGTTTTTTACTCATAAATTTTTCCCACAATCCCACTCAATTTCTTCATCAATATCTCAGCCAACACAAAGAGCGGATAGGCTCGTGCACCTGTCCGCTAGCTGTCACCCCACCCGCATGGTCGAGATTTCTTCCTGTGCGGCATTGCTGCCACCCAAAAAAATCAGTCGTTCATTCTTCGGGTAAGAAAATATGAACTTCGCGTTGCGGAGCCTTTCATTCTCTGCCGTACCCTTGCCGCGTATTATTTCACGCTCCCCATGTACGGTAACTATAACTCTTTTACCAAACATTTCTGTACTCAAATTTGTTCGGAGAAGTTGCTCGACGGTGGCGTATAAAGCTCACTTATTGCCATATGTCGCTACATACCCACTTTTCCGGGCATAAAAAAGAAGCCGCCGATTATTGACTAATCGACGACCTCAAAGTACATCAGAGCGTAAAATATTCACTTTTTTCCTTATAAGTGATTAAGCTCACTTATTTCAATTTGTAATGATTTTCAGTGATTATAATCACTTATTTTTACCAAATGATAGCATCACCCAAAACTCCGGGTGGCGTAAAAGCTCACTTTTTCTAAGTGAACAAAATCACTTATTTCCAATAGCCATAAGTAAGCTTAATCACTTATTTTTTACGTTCATAGGTGCAAAAGTGATTTTATTCACTTGTTGAGTAGACTTGTCTGTATAGCTCCTGCCCACCCGGTCACCTTCCACCTTGCTGCCTTGCAAGCATCCTGGATTCTGACCCGATTGGCTGCCTTTTGCCGACTTCGCCACACACCCCTCACAGCGCCCCACTGTCGCGTTTAATTGGCGAGGCCGAGGAACTTTCCGCAGCGGACAATTCTTCGCCACACAGGGGCTTTGTGGGGCTTGGATTTTCGTCCAGAGCTTTCCCGTTTTCCACCAAAAACGGAATGTCCAGATCGAAACTCACAAGTTGCTGTCTGGGGACGCTTTTCCCCTCCAGACGATATGTATTGTTCCGGTTCCACCGCATGTCCCGGTAGATCATCCGCACCAACGCCACGCACTTGATCTCGCAGCTGTTGCTCACAGTCAGCTTCGGTGTCTTATGAGCTCCTGCATCCTCAGCCGTACAGTTCTGCACAGCTACCTGTTTTGCCTCTCGGTTGTACAGAAAGCGATAGTGGGTTGGCCAGCCTAATGCTTCCAACGTGCTGCGGAAGATTGTGATCCTTCCATCCTCGACATTAAAAGTCAGACCCAGCATCCGCTGGTTCCATATTCTTTCGTTCACTACTCTCCCCTCCTTAAAAATGGGCGCACTTCCCCCTTGGAATCCTGGTGGCCGTTTTAATCAAGCCCGGTGTCGGGGACGGTCTTACCCGTCAGCATCCCCACTGATACATAGCCATCCATTTGCTTAACTTCAGATTCTTTCAGATGTTCTTCTACAGGTACGCCAAAAGTACCTGCAATATCATCCGGGTAAAATCCCTTTCTGCTATCCGCAGGCTTCGTTTCCTGTGTAGCATTCTGGGTTGCTCCTTTTTTCCGTTTCTGGCTTTCATGGAAGATCTCCGGCACAAGCAGATCAAAAACGTACAGAGTTTCACCCTCAAAGGAAATTCTGTAACCCAGCATCTTATATCGGCACTCGCTGTCCCAGCCCATTTCTTTGTAAACCAATTCTGCAAAAGGCTTGCAGGACATCTTCCGACTCTTACGCTTATCCGGTTTGGCAATGCACCAGCGCAGAGCATCCTTGTCATTTTCGTCACAGCCACGCACAACAATGCGCTTCAAATCACTGTTGAACATGACATGTACATAAACTACATCCTCCAGCCCTGTGATGCAGGCTGTGTTGAATGTAATGCTGTCTTTGCGGATCACAATAGCCGGGTCCCGGAGGTGTGCAAACAGCTCTTTTCGCACGACCTGATATCCATCATAGGAAAATGTACTCTCTAATTCTTCCGCTCTCGCATCTCTATCATTTTCTGCCTGCTCTTCCGGAGGCACAATAATTGTATCTTCATTCATCCGTATCTGTCCATCCTTCCATTATCTTTTCCGCTTCATGGAGCAGTGCATTCAAACCATCTGCGGTAAATGTATTCATTTCTTCTATTTCTGTGGCTGGCCGGAGTACATCCCAGTTTCCAGAGTAATGCTCCTGTTGCAAAATACCGACTTGTGCAATACTCGTAATCGGCTGTCCAAAAGTTCCTGCCCATTCTGGTGGGAAAATGTAGATTGTCTGCTTGACTGTCTTGCCTTCCGATTCTTCTTCCTTCGGTGGCAGAACAATCTCCTCAATTTTTACCATCTCCGGTTCATCCAGTTCAAAAAGCATCAGCTTATTATCTCTCTGCTCCACAAACTGACCCCGGAAACGGTATTTCAATCCTTCTTCCCATTCCATGATGTCAAAAAGGGTCTTTGCCAAACCACGGCATCCAAGTGTACTGGCACACCACCGACCTTCCTTCAGCTTTCCCCAGTGAATCGCATTCGGATTGCTCTTTTCACACGGCCGGATTGCAACACAGCGATCAACCGAGTTCAGAAGCAGTTCCACATACTCCACATCTTCAAATTTTTTCAGGCAGGCAGTATTGAAACGCAACTTGCCATTTGAAATCGTCATGGCCGGATTCCGCAACGTTGAGAAATACTGCGCCCGTACTACTTCATAGCCAGAAAGATCCAGGCGATTCATAACCTCTGTGGTATCGGCCGGCTTCTCTTGCATCACACTTTCAGATGCCTCCCGATATTCCTCCGCTGAAAAGCCAGTCCAGTCCTTGTCGAAAGGAACATATCCTCGTAGGATTCCATCATTCACGACACTCAAAACTGGCAAAGGACGATTTTTCTTTGCATAACTTCTGGATGCCCGCAGATGATTTGCTGCATTATAGACTTCTCTGGACACGATTGCCTCGTGATGATCCCTTTGCCGGTATTGCGTCCGATCATTATTATTTTTCTTTGATTTATGTGTTAGAAAATTTGGCGTGAAAGTCTTTCTCGCCAGCACATCTCCACAATGGCGTTCATTGGCAATGACACCTGCAAGAGTGCCTGGGTTCCACTCTGTGTTCCCCAATTTTGTCTTCCGACCATATTCTGTCAAAAGCTCTGCAATCTCAGTAAATGAAAATCCATTCAGGTACAGATAGTAAACGACCTTTACCGTCTGAGCCTCCGCTGGATTCACTACAAGATTGCCGTCCTCATCCTGATCATATCCAAGCAGAGCAGGCGTCAGGAACAGTCCGCGGCTGAACCGGCGGTCAATGGACCAGTTCATAATGATTGACTTGGAATGAGATTCTTCTTCGGCAACTGATGCCAAAATCGTCAGGATCATACGACCGTTACTGTCAAGCGTATAAATATTATCCGCTTCAAATTTCACACCTACAGGTGGATCAAGATCTTTCAGTGTTTCAATGACAGAAAGGCAATCCACAATGTTTCGGGCAAAACGGGCGATGGACTTCGTAAGGACCAGGTCTATCTTTCCTGCTTTGCAATCTTCAATCAACTGCTGCATTCCCTTACGATGCTCCAGCGATGTTCCACTGATGCCTTCATCATCGTAAATTCCAACGAACTCCCATCCCGGCTGTGCCTTTATGTACTCTGTATAATAATTTTTCTGAAGTTCATAAGAAGAAGTCTGCTCATCATTATCAGTAGAAACACGGACATAAGCGGCGACACGCCGAATAGAGGTGCTTTCTCCAAGCCCCTCCACTGCTTTTGCCGGGATAACCTCTAATTCAGAGGTATCCACACCTTTGTATCTGTCTCTTATCCTTTGCTTGCGGTCTACCGCTTCTGCTTCACTTCTTATCATGTACTTCCTCTCATTCTTCCGGCTTTATGCTCCAATACCACTGACGCATCTTCCGATAACTTCGGATGCCGAGTTCTTTCTTTGTATTTTCTGCTGTCCTGTGGCTGATTCCTTCATCGCTCATCCGTATATAAATTTCTCTGGACCTCATGTCTCCTTCAGATAGCAGCTTTTTTATCAGATATGCTGCTTTTTCAGTCTTCGATTCAAAATTTGGTGATTCCGGCTCCGCTGTTGGGTCTGGTGCAATCTCACACTCCAGCCAACGAAATCCGTCTTCTGCAGTTATTGAAAAACGAATCTCTCCATCGGATGGAGCCAGACTGTTTTTTATCTGCCGCACGATACGAATGTCAGCGTCTTTAGGATCTCGTTCCACCTGAAGGACACTTCGTGCCGCTGCCACAACATCGATACTGCCAAGACTCCGGTAAAGTCCCTTTGTTCCCTCTTTTTTATTGAGGTGGCCGATCAGCACAATGGCACAGTCATATACAGATGCCCACATGCCCAGACGCCGCATCAGCTTTCTGGCTCTTCCGGCAATCTGAAGATCAGAATCGCTTCCGAGATACGCCTGTATCGGGTCGATTACTACCAGCCGCGGCCGAAATTCTATGATAGCCTGCCGGATACGTTCATCATCCAGTGTCAGACCACTGTATGTTTCTTCATTAATAAATGCAACATTTCTGCAATCAGCTCCGCATTTTTCCAGTCGGGGCTTTATGGTATCTGAAACACCATCTTCGGAACACTGATAAATGACCCTCTGCGGCATTCCGATGATTTTTCCATCTGGCAGAGTTCCGCCCTTGGACAGTTCTGCTATCAGATTCATCATCATTGTGGACTTACCGTCACCGGGGTCGCCTTGCAGCAATGTGATTTTTCCAACTGCAATGAACGGATACCACAACCAGCGGACGGCAGTCGCCTGTACATCACTATATAATGTAAGAATTCCTGTTTCTCCTTTGTTCGCCATCATCGTTCCTTTCTGTATGCAGTCTTTCCCTCATTTACATTATAAGGGTTGCATGATGATTTGACCTCCACTTAACAGGTGGAGTGAACTTAAAAATTCCACCTAGCAGGTGGAAAAAGGGGCTAAGACCACACTACTGATAGGAGTGAAGGACTTTGCGGTCTTAGCTGTAGATCGGTTGCTATGTGCATTTTCATGCGGGATAATCGTATTGCCTTATGCGGGATTCATAAGGAGGAACACATGGCAATTGACTATATCGCACTTGGACAGCGTATCGCTGATTTCAGGAGCAAGAAAAATTTATCACAGGAAGAACTTGCTTTCAGCTGCGGAGTTGGAAACAAGCACATTAGCAACATAGAACTCGGAAAGAGCAAACCAAGTTTGGAATCACTCATTCAGATTGCAAACTTTCTGAATGCCTCAGCAGATGATCTTCTTGTAGACAGTTTGGCGCACTCCGCGTCCACTGCCGATTCCGAGATCCACCGTCTGCTTTTAGACTGTAATGCAATTGAGCAGGAGATTCTCACCCGGATGGTAAAGGAGATGAAAGCAATTTTATACGGCTTAGGAGTTTGATTTTATAACTTGTTGATCATATAACAAAAAAGCCCGCATAAGCCACAACTGCACTTTGGAACACACCGAAGTGCTGTCTGTGGTTTATACGGGTATGGACTAAAAAAGAAGCCCACCAGCGGACCATGTAGGAATCTACACAGTGCGCCAGTGGGCTGGTATGTTTTATACTGCTTCTGCTGGAATTTGGTTCATCTTCTCTTTAAATTCTTCCACAGTCATGTTCAAGTCCTCAGCAGCTTCTTCAAGGGTAATCTTGCCCTTTTTATAATACTTTACTGTCGTTCTAAGGTCGCCAATGTCGATGCCCTCAAGAATACTCTCATTTCTTAAATCTTCCATCTGCTTGCACACTTCGCTCACTCCTTTCGGGTTTTCTTTAAGATACCTGGTCTTCTCTGCCATTAACGGGAAAATCATATCATTAGCCTGCGTACAGTTAAAATCATGCATCAATTTTCCAACATCAGAATCCCCACGATACTCGCCGTTCACATATATGATATGCGTTCCATCATTAAATGGCTTTCCAGTTGTGGTAATTATATTCTGTATAGGATATAATGGCTGGTTTTCTCCAAAATAATCGTTTTCTGTTATAAAGATCACATAAGTATCTGGCAGACTGCTGAAATCCTCTCCTGCATCAAGATTTTCAATATCCATCATGCTGGAATGATATCTGGCACGGTGTGGATCTGCTCCGATATCCGCTCTTTGAACTTCAATGTCGTACTTTTTTCCCATTGAATCTGTACCATAAGCGTCCAAAAGAATAGATTTTGCACCTGTCACGCGTTTTAAATCAGCCTGAGTTTCACAAGAAACCAGCTGTAAATCGGTCTTCCCTGTTATAATGCGCAGCACCATTTCCGCTAATGGCACGTTGTTTCTAAAAAGGCAACGCATGAAAGTATCATCAATCGGTCTAAAACCTCGTAAACGTTGAAGGTCTTCTTGATGATGCCTTTTCTTTCGTTCCTCCAGTGTTTCGGCCATCGGTGCCACCTCCTCAAAGTGTTATCAATCGGAGTATACAATACCTCTATTGTATTTTCATGTTACCATAAAGCCATCCGTTTATCAAGCGGTCTTCTGTGAACTTTCCAGTAATTTTCACCGGCTTTTCAGGCACCGATAAGCATCCTCGATAAAACTCATGAACTCCACGCTGGCACACTTGATTAGGCATTTTCCATCCACGGCTTTCAACTTTTCCATAACCATTTTTGCCAATGCATCCCCACGCCCTCTCATCTTCTGCACAGCAAACGCCACGGACTCATCGATGAATGCAGCGTACTTTGCACCATCAATATTGCTTTGTACCGGCACGCCTTCGCCACTGTCAAGCCGGATCACTTTTGGCTCATACACAGCCCTCACCTTTCTCAGTGCCTCTGCCGGCTCCATGCTCTGGAGATATAATTTCATAGCACCGGCCGCCACAATCTCATCAGCTGTTGCACCATATTTCTCTGCCAGCATCCCAGCTACATCTTTCATTTCAAACACTCCTCGCTATGTGTATTTTCTGTCGTATGTGTATTTCTCGCCACCCACAACATATAACAGGATTCTGCACATAGCAATCCCTACGGGTAAAAAAGGCCAGACAAAAAAGGCAAAATAGCAGCACAATAAAACATTAAACAAAAAAAGCCCTGCCAGATGCAGCCACAAAAGCCACACCCGGCAGGGTCCTGTCTCCTTCCATCACACCGCTTCTTCCCTCTCGCGCTTCGCTACAGTGGTCAGGTATCTGCGGTACTGAATGCTGAATCCGTACACCTTATAAGGAGCATCCACATAGACCACATTGCCGTCCATGTCACTCCGCTTATAGCCCATGAAGCTGTCGAGCGTTCTGCGGTTGCCTTTTGAGGTCAGTGTCACACCGAAGTTTGTCTTATAAGTTGCCACATCCCCCTGCAGTACCCCGCTCTCAACAAAAGCACAGTAGATGCCTTTTTCAAAGTGGAGCATATCTGGTGCTTCTGCGATCCGCTCAGGAGTAAGCTTGAGCTTGCCCTTGGTCACGGCAGACACCCGGCCTTCGATGGGCTTGCCGTCTACATCTCTCAGAAGACTTCCCTGTACATCCAGACCGTTGACTCTTAACAGCATTCCGCTTGCATTGGTATCCGGCAGTTCTTTCAGGCAGGCAAGGAAGTATTCAAAGTTCTTTTTCATGATCGCCAGCACACCCTGTTCCTCCTCTATCGTCTGCCGTTCCTGTTGGAGTGCTTTCAGCCGTTCCTGCAGGTCGTTCACAAGTTCTGTATAAATCTGGGCTTCCGAGCCTTCCTCCGTTTCCGTCCCATAGAAGCTCACTCCGATGCTTCCCGGTGTCAGTCCGCTTCGGATGTCCAGGTCGATGTCGTCAATGGTCACTTCCCCGTTGGAAAGGGCTTCATTCAGTTCCACGTTCTGTTCCAGTGCAGCTTCCCGAAGCGCCGCCACCTGATGGCTGATGGCATCCTGCAGGCGTTCTTCCATCTCCTTGATCTGATTCTCCACCGTTGCCATCCTCTGCACCGAGATGCTGTTGTTATTCGCCAGCCGGACAGCCTGCTCATAGGCGTTATCAAACATCGTCACGATCATGGAGGCATCACCGTGCTGTTCAAAGTCACGCTTCATGCTGTAGAGCAGTTCCATGAAACTCTGCTCCAGCGCACACTCATGGTAGCGTTCTGAGGGGCAGCGCTTGTTTGCCGCTTCCTTTTCCTCATCCGACATGCAGCCTTTCTTACTCCGGCAATACGCTTTCTGGTCGGGAGAACCGGTCTTCGGCGGCTCACCGTCCCGCTCCCCGACCTTACGCTTGCACCGCCAAACGGGATACGAATAAGTGTATTTTTCCAAATACTCTCCGGTATCCTCACCAGTCGCCTTAAGACTCCGCTCATCGCTGTAACCATTTGCCACACCCGTGTAGGTTGTACGGAAGAATCCTTCCCCGCAGGGTTTTCCGGCATCCGGCCCATTCTCCAGGATCGCACCACAGCGCAGGTTTCCAAACGGAGAACCCTTAATGCTCTTTACCTTTTTCTTGCCGGGGCCTTTCGTCATATCTGCCCTCGGCTTCTCGAACAGCATAGTCTGCACTTTGTCCCAAGTCACGCGGTCGATGATGCCCACATGATGGTTCTTCACATAGTACCGGGGTGCTTCGCCCTTGTTGATGCTGGAACGGTGGGTAAGGAAGTCTTTGGTAATGGTCTTCTGCATCTCGATGTCGCCCACATACTTCTCATTCCGCAGGACGATCAGGATCGAGCTGGCACTCCACTTCTTCCCGTTGACTGTGAATTTTTCCATCTGGTTCAGCTCCTGTGCGATCTTATTCGCCGTCTGGCCTTTCACGAAGCGGTCAAAAATGTACCGGATGATCTCTGCCTGCTCCGGCACGATGACCCACTGCTTATTTGCCCCAAGCTCATACCCCAGCATCCGTTTCAGATTGATATGCGGGACACCAGACTGGAACTTCTTCTGGATGCTCCAGCGGATGTTATCGGAAATGGAACGGCTCTCATCCTGTGCCAGTGCAGAAAGGATCGTCAAGATCAGCTCACCTTTGGCGTCCAGCGTGTCGATGTTTTCTTTCTCGAAATAGATACCCACTGGCGGCTTCAGCTGCCGAAGCTCACGGGTACAGGTCAGGGAGTCAATGGTGTTTCGTGCGAATCGGGAAATGGACTTTGTAACGATGTAGTCCAGCTTTCCATTCATCGCATCTTTTATCATGCGGTTGAATTCTTCTCGATGTTCCCGGTTCGTACCAGATTTTGCTTCATCCGCGTAGATGCCGGCAAAGATCCAGCCGGGCTTCCGGGTGATGAGGTCTTTGTAGAATGCTTTCTGTGTCGTGTAGGAAGTCTGCTGGCTCTCATCGCCGGTGGAAACACGGCAGTAAGCCGCCACACGGATGTTGGTCTGGCTTTTCAGCTGCCCGCCGTTCTGTACCGAGCGCACACTGGCGGGGATCACATCCACTTTTTGTCTTGTCATAATCTGCTCCTTTCTTCCAGCCTTGCAACTGGTCTTATCTTACATACCTCTTCCGCTGGCTGCCGTCGCGCATCGTATGCCCGTCATAATAGCTTGCGGTATTGCGGTAATCTTCGATATTGGAATCCATCTCTACCTCGGTCTTGGTGTCATCGAACCAGTGGACCGTAAACTTCAGCGGTGAATGGATCGTGATGGAGAGGAGGAATGCCTTGCAGTGTTCTTCGGTCACTTCATTCAGAAAGGCCACCGTACCATCCCGCCCCGCCGGGAGGTTCTTCATCCACTCGATTGCCTTTTCCCTTCGTTCATAGTCGCCCTCCAGTTCTTCCCAGTAGTCTTCCATATAGTCGAGCTGTTCGGTCAGTTTCTGCTCAGTGTCCGTGTCCTTCTGAATATCACACTCCAGTTTCTCAATGAGCTTTTTCTTCTCCTCAATAGAAGCAGGGTCGATCATCTCGTCACCGAGAAGTTCCAGACGGGTCTGCATCACATCCACCTGACTTTTCAGGAGCCGGATCTTCTTACTGGTGCTTTCCACACTGGTGTGTGCGGCCGCTATCTGCTTTTTATAAAAAGCACGGTCGCGTTCCATAAAATCCAGCTTCTGAATGCTCTCCAGCCGTGCAAGCATCTGGCTTACAAAAGAATCTGCTTCCGGGGTGAAGTTGTCATACTGCTCTTTGAACCGGCCGCTCATGATGTCTGCCACAGCCACGTTGTCATGGATGGGCTTAAGCGTCAGCCGGAACCGCTCCAGAACTGCTTTACGGAAGGCTCGGACAACCTGTTCCTCGTATACTTTTTCTGCATGGCAGATACGTTTTCCTGTCGTCCGGCTGCTCGTCGGGCACCGCCAGATGGGATAGTTCCCATTTCCGTTTGTCACATGGAAAAAGCGGCCACACTCCCCGCAGATTAGTCTTTGGGAAAACGCTCTCGGCTTCTTGCCGGATCTTGTCCTGTTATATAAATCGCTGTTTACTTTTACAACTTCCTGTGCCTTTTCAAACAGGTCCTCGTCAACGATTGCCGGATGATGGTTCCGGACAAAATACTGAGGGACTTCGCCTTTGTTGTCCCGGACTTCATGTGTCAGGTAATCCGATGTGAACTTCTTCTGGATAAGGACTGCACCCATGTACCGCTCGGCACGGACGATCCGCGTGATATTCCCGCCTGTCCATCCATCCAGCAGATCACTGTTTAACTGCCCTTTCTTGGATTTTTTCTTTCTTACTCTCACTGCGTCGGTGACAGGAGCCGGAATCTTGTCCATGTTCAGTCCCCTTGCAATCTCCGTATAGGCTTTCCCTTCCACGACTTCATGGAAAATGCGCCGGACGACCCTGGCTTCTTCCTCAACGATCTCAATATCTTTATACTCATATCCGCTCTCGGAGGTAACCATCTTCCCATTGTAGCGGTATCCGTACATGATCTTGTTTGGAACATCCCCCTTCGGAAAGCGCATCTTCTGCCCCAGCCGGATGTTACTGGAAATGCTGCGGCTTTCTTCCTGTGCAATGGCAGCCAGTGTCGTAAGGATGAAGTCGCTGGTCGGGTCTGCCGTATCCAGATTTTCTTTCTCGAACAGAATCGTTACCCCGCAGTCATGCAGGACATCCAGTGCACTCATAAAGTCAGCCGTGTTTCGGGCAAATCGTGATATGGACTTGCACACAATGCGGTCGATCTTCCCGTCCTTACAATGACGCATCAGTCGGCGGAATCCGGTTCTCTTTTCCTTGGAAGTGCCGGAGATGCCGTAATCGGAGTACACACCGACTGCATTCCATGCCGGATTATTTTCAATCAGCTGGTTAAAGTATTTTTCCTGCGTTTCATAGGAGTTCTCCTGGTCGCTCATGTCCGTAGAAACGCGGATGTAAGCTGCCACATTAAGGGTTCCGGCTTTCTTTTTGGTAGCCCGGAAGGTCGCCGTCGAAACGAACTTGTTATCCTGCGGTTCTTCCGGTGTGAAGAGCTTCGTAAACTCACTCTCCATACTGCTCTGCAGCCGTTCTGCAATGTCCGGCTCTGCCATGACCTTTTTGGCATCCAGAGCTTTCTGGATAAGAGCTGTGATACCGGCGTCCACGATGTCTTTTGATTTTTGGGGTGTCTGTTTTTTATCTGATGCGTTTTGGGGTTTTTGTTGAGTAGACCTGCCCTGGTGCGTATCAGCCAGTGGTAAAAAAGAAGCTGTGGCAGCATCCGTACTTTGACGAACATCTGCCACAGCTTCCACAGGTTTCTTTTTCCCAAGAGCGGCTTCCAGTAAAGCCGAGACATCCACAGCAGATGCATTTACTCTCTTCTGCCGTTTCTGCTGTACTGTATTCTTCACAGTCTTTTTCTGCAGATTTGCAAGGAAATCCGTACCAGTACTCATAGTTTTCGCTCCTTTCCTGCCCGTTTTCTTCTCTTTGGGCAGTCACATATTCCCTCTGTTTCGTGATATTATCAAGTAATTTCGGCGCAGAAAGACGGAGAATAATCTGGGAGATTATTGTCTTATCTGCACGATATGTACGCCCCGCCCGGTAAGGACGGGGAGTGTTTTTAGATACGGGCCGCAAAGTCAAGTGCGATCCACCCTGCACCGGATTTCAGCTTGCCCCAGCCCTTCGCAGAACCAGCACCGGCAGATTCTGCCACGATGGTGAACACGCCCTTTCCGGTGTAATAACCGGTCTTACCGTAATTCGTGCCCGGTCCCTTGCGGATGTTGAGGTCTTTAATGGATACACGCACAGTATACGGGACTGAAGACTTCGGTTCCGGGTAGACGGCCTTACCCGCCGGGTCAAAAACATAATAGCCCGGATTCTTATCCGCGCACTGCTTTGCATAGGTGAGGTCGTGGAACGCACCTTTCTGGGAAGCGGCATTCTGCCAGCTCTTACGGACACGGTACCAGCCGGAAATGGTGGTGCTTTCAGAATCCTTTACTGCATCATACTGCGTCAGGTTCCAACGTTCGATGATATTGCAAAGGTTCTGAACATAGGTGTGGCTGGTAGCATAACCACCATCCTTGATGATCTGTGCCGCTTTCTTGTAATCGGTACAGCCTGCCAGACCCTCATAGCGTTTTCTGCTGCCACTCATCGCTCCGAGCAGATATGCTGCATGGTCGGCAATGGAGTCTTCCACACAGGCGTACTTGCGGAAGTCAGCAGTGATCGTCACATAGCTGCCATCGGTATTCTGCTCCTGCGTTTTCTTGGGATAGACAGACTTGCCATCCCAACTGCTGCCGCTCCAGCTGTTCCCGGAAAGCGAGGTCTTCATGCCGAAGCAGTTATTGGCATTTTGTGCCAGCTCAGATTTACCGTAGCCGGATTCCAGAATGAACTGTGCCATCGACACGCAGGCAAGGATGCCAGTGGTTTTCTGGTTCGCAGTAAACAGCGGGCCAATCTTTGCCACTGCCTCTGCTTCTGACAGGTTTTTCAGCGAAGAAGCCTGCATGCCGGATGAGGATGAACCGCCCAGTGCTGCAGTTACCCTTGCGGCCAGATCACCCAGGCGGGCATACAGCCAGTTTCCAGGGCAACTTTTATTCGCAAACCAGCGGTGAACGGTCAGCACCATTTCATCTGCCGCCGGAGCATAGTTGAGTGTCTTATTTTTATCACCCAGCCACAGGAGCTTCTTCTTCCCGTTACGCTTGCAGATATCAATGCAGAGCTTGACCAGAGAGTCATATACGGCACTGTTCATGGCATACGGCTCATTCATGTCGCTGGCACATTCAATGGTGACCGCCCTCTGGTCATTGGCATTGCTGGACGAACACCAGCTGCGGTTCTTTTCCTCGACACAAAGCGACACGCGACCGTCCGTACCGATGCCGTAGTTGCAGCTTGCCTGACGGCTCGTGCTGGTAAAGCAGCCGCAGATGCTCTCCGCAGAAAGCTGACCGACCACACAATGCGGTGTGATACGGTCGATGCTGTGTGTCCTCTGCCCGGAATGGTTCGGGGAGAGCTTGGTGTAAACAACGAGTGGACTATTGGTATATCCCATAATGATTTCCTCCTGCTAAAAAATTGAGGTCCAGATCACTCTGAACCTCGTACTGTGGTTATTCTGTTGTTACGGGATCAGCAGTTTCATGCCGACCCGGATGGCATTGGAAGTCAGACCATTCAGCACACGGATATCTGCACAGCGGCTGCCGCTTCCCAGTTCCTTATCTGCGATTTTCCAGAGATTATCACCGGGAACAACGGTATAGATCCTGCCAGCTGTGAACGCATAGGTGTCCGCACTGTTCAGGACATATGCGACACCGGCCTCTGCTTCGGCACATTTGATCTTCAGCCAGCCATCACAGAACTGCACGACTTCCACAAGGGCATTCTTCTTGTAGACCGCTACGACCTCTGCATCCAGACTCGGCTTTTTGCGGATGTTCATAAGGGTCTTGAGCTTGCCGTAGGCAATGGTCGCCGGAAGCTCCTCCGCAGTCGGGAACTCGTCCTCGTCCACTTCGACCTCCGCTTCTTTCTCCGCCGGGGTATCCTCCACAGGGGTTGTGGTTTCCGGCTCATCTTCCGGGATATCGTCCACGACTGCTTTCTCCTCACTCTCATCTGCACCGGTATCCGGGACAGCCTCTTCCGGATAGATCACGTTACCGTCATTGTCGAACACACGACTGCCGGGGTTCTCATCACACTTGGCTTTTGCATTCGCCAGCAGACGGTACGCGCCAAACTGGGATGCCTCATCTTCCCAGACTTCTCGCACACGGTAATAACCGGTCGTCAGTTTTGCGGGATACTCTTTCTTACTCATGGTTCATTCCTCCTAAAATTTGAGGGAGAGGCTGTTACACCTCTCCCCATTGATCACTCGTCCTTATTCTCTCTTTCTTCCTTCAGCTGTGCCAGCATCTCCTTGAGCTTCTCCGGCACGGGAAGACCGATAACGGCTGCGTTTTCGAGGCAGCTCAGGCCCTCATTCGCCAGATAGAAAAACACCACTGCTGTACGGATGGCCGCTCCATTCTGGAGGATCTGTGTGTCAATGATGTTGGCAATGCCAACCAGTACGAAGATGCACACCTTCTTGGCGATGCCCTTAAAGCCAACTTCAGAAGAAAGCTCATGCTTGATGGCTGCCGCCAGCACCCCGGTGAAGTAGTCACAGACCACGAACACTACAAGTGCATACAAAAAGCCGTCAAACCCGCCAAAGAACCAGCCCAGGAAACCACCCAGACCTGCGAACATCCATTCAATCTTGTCGATCACATTCTGCATAATCTTGTCCTTTCCTGCCCATTTGGGCATAAAAATAGACGGTCAATGCCGCCTTGTGTATACTCCTTCTATAATGAACACCGTTTCACAGGCATTTGGGAGGTATGTCTGTCAGGGACGGTGGAAATTTATTTGCTGTCTTCCGTCAGCCATGCACGGATCTGGCAGTAATAGCCGTCTGCCCATGCCTGATAGCCTCTTCCGGACGGGTGGATGCTGTTGGTCAGCGTCCGGCTGGTTTCCGTGAATCGGTTCGTCACCGGCTTATCCGAATACGGAAATGCCAGACGGCGGTCCGTGCGAAGACCGTGGGCAAAACAGGTCACGTTTTTGCGGTACTTGCCAGCATCAAATGCCTTGATCAGTGCAAGGTTCAGCGTGTTGATGCTCATATGGAAGATACCCATGCTGGAACCGCACTGAAAAGAATAATCCGAACCGGGACCACAAAGACCGATACCGATCTTGCAGTTCGGGAAGCCTGTCTCCTTATCCAGCAGAGCATCAATGAACTGTTTTGCCTGATCCACGAACTTCTGCACCTCAGCTTCCGTGCGGTACAGTGTAGTGCCCTGCGACACATCATTGGTGCCAAGTGCGATCAGGAAGTAGTCGATACCCTCATAGCCGTTGGTCTCACAGTATTTCTGGAAATCCAGACGGCCTTTGATCTTATCCCAGAATGCATTCGTTTTGCCGGCGTAATCCGTGTCTGCCAGATACCGGGCAAAGGTCCAGCTGCCACGTCCTTCGTGCTTGCCGCCAGACGGTCCTCTCGTTCCCAGCTGGTGGATCACGCAGTCATTATCCTCTGCCAGCAGACGGTACACTTCCGTTGCCACAGAACCATTGTCCACGAGAGAGTCTCCACAGATGCAGATATTCTTCGTGAGCTTGTCCTTCAGCTTATGGTGAACCCTGACCTGGACAGGTTTGGACGATACCGTATGGCAGTCATCTTCATCCAGACGGCGGACGGTCAGTGCAAAATCCGTACTGTCCTTCGTCGGCGTGTAGTTCATGCAGTACTCGTTCCGGGTCAGGCTCGGTGCATTCGTGCCTCTGGCGAGCACATACAGATTTTCCTTGCCATCGTGGCGGGAAAGACAGTCAAAGAAGATGGAAAGCTGGCGTCCCTCCATGCAGTCCCAGTGGGACGGGGTCACGATGTCATCCTCTACAGCCGGAGTAATGGCTTTCTGCACATAATCCGTGATACGCTTCGGGATGAAAGATGCCGCGTTATCTGCGAAGAGATCACCCGCTTTGTATTCCTTACCGCCCACAATGAACTTCACATCCGGGTGAATGTGCGGATTATACAGCTTGCTCTGATACCAGGATGCAATATAGAAACCATTCGTACCCAGCTTTCGGAACAGGCTGGTGTCGTACAGATTGATGGTTTTCGTACCAGCGTCATAAGCGAGAATGCGCATCGGCATGCCAAAAGTCGAGCTGGGTGTGTTAAATGCCATCTCCGCCGGATCGCCTGCCGTGATCCACTCATAGTGGAACGTATCCGGAACACCCAGACACTTGGTACTGACCTGGATCGTACCGGCATTCTGGTCAATGGTAATGCCACCGCTTGCCAGATACATATGGCGGGAATCCTTACCGGCAAGATCCGTGCGGAGCTGCTGGAAGCGGTCCTCATACTTCTTTTCGATATAGTAGTCACGCCGCTCTTCATCGAACAGCTCACCAGCCTTATAAGTCGTGCCATCCAGTACAATGCTGAAAGAAGAACCCATGTGCGGATACCAGAAATGGTTTTCATACCATGCAGCGATATAGTAGCCGTTTACTCCCAATGCCCGGAACTGTGCAGTGTTGTAAAGATTGATCTGATCTATGGACGAGTCATAGGCAAGGATCAGCATGTGATGCTTTTCTGCTTCCGTACTATCCAACATCGGTACCGGCTCCTCACTAGCACTGATCCAGTAGTAAGCACCGTTATCGACAACCGCCAGGATACGTTTCGTGACCTGAATGGTGCGGTTGACCGTATCGATCGCAAACTGGCCTGTAGCGAGGAACATCTTTGCTGAACGGTACTTGTGCCAGGTCATCGCAGTATTCGCAATCTTGGCTGGATTGCCATAATCGATCCCGTTGATGACTGTACCGCTGCTCGAAGGAGCTGCGTACACCACATTCCAGTCAAAAAAGACCGCAAACACAAAGCGGCCCTTTGTGAATAGATCGCCCCAGCTATCGCCGCTTGTATTTTCCACCTTAATGACAGGGACTTCTGTCTTTTCTCCCGTCTCGTTTGCGGATGCTTCCGCACCATCATAGTAGATCGCCCACCATTTTCCCACTACTGCAAAGTCAAACGAGGTACTGTTTTCCGCCACCAGTTTCGTCTGCTCGTACTGTATACCATTTGTACGGCGGCAGACATACACACTCTTTCCCTCCGGGAATGTGACTGTCACCTTGCTGCCCGTGAACCTGATATCCACGCTGCCGTTCATCCACTGCCAGCCTGTTGCGTAATTTGACAGCAATCTCATCGGGAGCATGTTGTCATAGAGGTACACCGAGAGCTTCGAGAACAGCTTTTCATTGGTGGTGACAGAGATGAAACGGGTATTCGGAAGCAGTGTGATCACATAGTTGTCATAGACCTTGCCGCTCTCTGCCCGGAAACAGCCACCGAGGAACTTACGGTCCATGTCATAGCAGACCACGTTGTTATAGTCATTCCGGCCGCTCATATAGCCGAACTGACCGTCCACCAGAATCGCATCACCGCTGACCGGGACCATGTGCGCCACGCGCCAGCTTTCCGAAGCTACAAGGTTGCCGTTCTGGTTTGCGTAACCATTTTTGATCACCCAGTTCTTCATGATATTCTGCATGGAACGCACCCTGCCGACCGCACGGATATTGTCACCGGCTGTGGGATAAGTCTTTCCCTCATCATCCACACGGGCATCTACCAGCTCCTGTGCATAGTTGGCATTCTTGTCCGTAGATGCCTTGACATTGGCATTGATCTGGGCTTTCAGCATTTCCGCAGTCTTATCCATCTCGGACTTACTGGCCGCAACCGCACTATTTGCGGCATCGACCTTCTGGGTGATATCCGCCACATCCTGCGCGGTCATCTTGCGCAGGACCGCCACATCTGATGCAGTATCTGTACGAAGCTGCTCTACATCTGCCGCAGTATCCTTGCGGAACTGCTCCACTTCTTCTGCCGTATTCTGACGGTACAGAGCCATCTGCTCCGAGAACCGGGAACACATCGCCCAGTATTCCTCCTGTGATAGAAGCGTTCCGGCCGGCACAGGTTTCCGGCTCATATAGCTGTCGCCTGTGGATTCCTCATACACAATTGTAAGAGGCTCATATTCTTTTGCTTTGTCCCAGACACCATCATGGCGAGGGACGATTCGGTTGCCGATATATTCCGACATATTTTCCCCTTTCCCGGCTCTATCAGCCGTTTGCAAACTCTACGATCAGCCGTCCGTCACCGTCCATTGAAAAGATGAGCTTCAGACCGTCTTCAGTGGTGAAAGCAAAATAGCCGTCATCCGTAACCGTACAGTTCAAAAGATTTTCAATGAATTTCTGGATGGTGCTGGATTCCGACTTGTCACTGAAGCCGAGTCCATCCTCCGACACAACGGCAAAATAGCCATCGTCCGTGATATACACTTCCAACAGACCTTTACGGATAGCTTCCACCACACCCGCGTAGGTATAGGTGGCGATCTTGCCGTTGTTGATGGCCGCCCGCTCCACCTTCAATGTGAGGGAGAACGAACCAAGGACATCACCCGCTGTGCTGAGCATAACAACATCCAGCGGAAACCGCCCGGCCTGTGCGGTCATGAAGGTCGTGATCGTAAAGACGACCGCCCCATTTTCAACAAACACAAGGTCGGATGCTGTTTCGCTGGTGTAGTGAAAGATCGTACCGTCCGGTCTGGTACCGGAACAGGCAACGATACAGTCCTGTGGCACGGAATACTGCACCGAGTTGTTATACAAAACACAGCGAACTTTCCGTGCTTTGTTGTCATACTGCTTAACCGGAACTGTCACCGGGATCAGGTTCTCCGTCAGCGACAGCTCCACTTCCTGATAAATGCTTGTGACCATTACGCGCCCCCTCCTTCCTGATCGGTCTTCTTATCATCTGTTTCTTCTTTGTTCCCATTATCTTTTCCTTCGGTGTCCGGGTTCTCCGGCTCCGGCTTTTCCGGTTCCGTCGGTGTGGTCGGTTCCGTTGGCTGTTCCGGCTCATAGCCGATGGTCTGCCACTGTTCTCCATCCCAGAGCTTTAACCGAAGGTTCTTCTTATCGACCCAGAGCGTATCTGCTACCGGGGCTTCCGGTGCGGTTTCCGATACCGGGACACTCGGCTGGTACTTTTCATCCAGTTCTTTTTCGACCTCTTCCGACAGCTTCTTCGCCACACTGTATCTCTCGTCCAACTCCTTTTGCAGATCTTCCGAGATTTCCGTAAGAGTGCCATACCGCTTATCCAGTTCCTCATATAAATCCTTGGACAGCTTTTTTGCTGTTTCGTACCGCTGATCGAGCGTTTTCTGAAGCTCGGCAGAAATGGCGGTCGCTGTTTTGTACCGCTCATCCAGTTCCTTCAGCAGCTCCTCGGAAAGCTCCGTGGCTTTCTTATAGCGGTCATCCAGTTCTTTGAGGGTCTGTTCCAGCAGGATCGCTGTCCTGACTGCAGTGTCATCCTCCTCCCAGCCATAGCCCCACGTCTTACCGCCATCCGTGGATACAAACAACCCGGCAGAGCTGTTCTTCCATGCGACCGTTGACTGTTTCAAAGTCGCCGCATTGAATGCATACCGGGTCGTATTTCCCTTATTGTCAGTTTCATTTTTATAATGAAGGCCAAACAGCGCAGCAAAAAGCGTACCGTCATAAATGATGGATGCCGTGATTCCACCGACCTGCTCTCCCACTGCTGTCTCCGCACGGACTGCCGTATCGTAGGCAATCGTTGCTGTATTCCGGATGCTGTTGAGCGAACCAGTCAGAGAAGAATTCCGGCTGCTGACCGTGGAGTTCGACAGCGTAATGCTGTTATAGCGTTCCAGCAGCGCATCATACTCGGTTTCGGTGACTTTGGAACTGACCTCAATGCCCAGCTTTGAGATATACACATGGACCGTATCGCAAAGGGAGACACGCTCTGCTTCCACGATGTCCTCATACCCCCGCGTATTCCAGAGCTGTAAAAAGTCGATCTTGATGTCGATCTCCGGCTCCGTTAAGTCCGTGGTGTCGATATAGTTCTGTGCGTATTCCCGGAGTGCCGCTTCGCTCGGCTTTTCCTGAAAATTGCTGGTACAGTCCAGCACGGTAACCTTCTGGTAAGGAATTGACCGTTTGCTTTGCAGCACCACCTTCTCCGGCAGTTCCATAACCGCCTGGGTTTCATTGTCCACCCAGTACGGATGCACACCAGTGATCGTGTTCTCGATGGATTTTTCCATCTTGAAATCCGTCAGGTTCTTACCGTAGATGATGTGGACATTGTGATCCGCACCTCTGGTTTTATGAAACTTGACCGTATACCGGTCCCACTCGAATTCACCGCCAAAAACATCCAGAACTGACCCGGTCATACCTCCAAGGCAGTTTCGGAAGGAGGATGGAACTCCCAGCGTAAAGGTTGCACTGGATTCCACATCCGTCCAGACATTAAACGGACAGTCAGAAGCCGCATGGCTTTTCAGCCCCTGCATTGCTCCCGCACACCCAGTCACTGAGAACGGGGAAACTGTGATGAAGTTCAGCTGGTAGGAAATGTGCCGAGCCTGAACTTCCAGCTTTCCATCTATCGGGGTCGTGATCTTGTAGATGCGGAACGGCTGAGACTGCATGGTATCGGATGGCTTGGCAAGGATGATATTCCCCTCCTCCAGCATCTCTGCATGGATGCCATCTGCCGGACAGACCAGCTTCAGTTCATAGCTTCCGTTTCTCTTTTCCGTTACGGTACAAGACTGTGCATCTGCCAGCTTTCCAATACCGTTATGATTGAACTTCATCTCTGTTGATGCATATAAACATGGGATCACTGGCTGCACCTCCCTCTTACAGCGTCCACCAGCGTGGAGTCACCTCCACCGCCGTGATGCCGCCTGTCCATGCGATTTGTGTCTTTCCCTCCGGCAGTTCCGGGAAATCATCCGAAAGGATGGTCTCATTGCAGAAGCCGGAAGCGTTGTAAGCGTTGTGCGTTTCACAGTTGAGCAGCACGTAGTCCTTGATGCTGTGGATGGTGATCTTCTCCTCACCCACATACAGTTCGCCGCCAGAATCCCCGTAGATCTTGAAGATAGGCTGTGCCGGAAAAGCGAAGGGGTTCTTTAAGGTCGACCTGCCATCCAGCCGGATCACCCTCTGCCCATCCACGCTCCAACGCTGGGGCTTACAGTTGAATGTCAGCTCCATCTCAGCGGCTTTCTGGGCTGTCACATCAAATTCCAGAGCATCCTTGCAGACTGCCATCCGGAAGAAATCCGGGTCGTAGGTGTCCTGCAATTTCTGATACCCGATCGGAGATAACAGCCATGCCTTGACCGCTGCGGTCTTGGCAGGCAGACCGTTGAAGAAAAATGCCTTATACTTGATATCCACGTTCTGATATCTGCGCCTGCCTGTCCTTGCATTCTCGGTGATGATGTCCCCGTTCCTGCCTGGTACGGAGGTACTCTCCACATCCGCAGCCGGGGAATCATACACACCGGGTCCAGACAAATATAATAGGAAGTCCTTACTGGACTTCCCGGCAAAGGACAGATACTGTCTGGCGTATCTGCCTTTAAGCTGAAACTGTGATACTGTCTGCTTTGGGGCATTGTAGCCCATACGCATCTACCTCCTTTACTTGAAGACCGAATCATCCTCGTGGATCATGCCGTTGATCTTATCGGCAACGGTCTGTGCGAGTTCATCATCGTTCCGGGCATTGTAGCCATTGACCGTGATATACACACCGCCAAGGTTGGTCGTCCGGGTGGTGCCGCCTCCGGCCAGAGCCGCCTGCGGGAAGTTCCAGCCAGAGCCATCGAAGTGCGGCAGGGTCAGTTCCGGCAGACTGAAGGAACTGATGCCCTCCATACCCTGCTGCACCTTTGCTGCCATCGACTTGATCTGGCTGATCAGTCCGCCCTCGCCTTTCTTGATGCCGCCGGAAAGCAGCTTCATAAAGTCGGGCATATAGGTGTCCGCATCTGCCAGAGGTCCTTCATCCGGTACCGAGAAGTGCAGGAACGAGCGGATACCGCTTGCTACACTCTTGACCGCATTGCCGACCCAGCTGACGCCCTTTTTGATACCTCCGGCGATACCGCCAACGATGTCTTTGCCCCAGCTGACCGCCGAGGAAGCCACATTCTTGATACCGCTCAAGATGGACGATGCCACATTGCCGATGGCAGATGCCGCATTGGAGATTCCGTTCTTAATGGCATTGACACCGTTCGTGAATACAGAAGTGACCTTGTTCCAAATATTCGTCACACCCTCCCGGAAGCCATCGCAGTTTTTCCAGAGAGCGGTCAGTCCCAGACCGATGCCGCCGACTGCTGCCACTGCGATACCCGCAGGACCGGCCAGACCGG
>ULUK01061099.1_pt1 | contig 23037 bp, 15 predicted proteins | sample 1958451 | NCBI WGS metagenome assembly ULUK01 (sample SAMEA4835758, study PRJEB28245) | human gut metagenome | biome: gut microbiome; material: fecal sample | place: Denmark | collected 2008
CGATATCTTTTTACAGTCCGTTTGGGCATAAAATCTACCCATTGCGATATATAGTAGGAACAATGGGTATTAAGCAGATTGTCAAAAATATTTTTTAAATCCATTGCAATCCAGGACATTTCTCTAATCCTATTTATTATATTTACGTCTACATATATTCCTGTTTTATTTATATCATTAAGAGAGTTTACATCTATAAAAGGATAGTTGTTCATTATTTTGATAGGATAGAGCAGCTTAGAAATCAGTCTCTCCCTTCTATCGGTGTATATAGAATAATCATAATCAAAACTATTTCCTTTGTTGGTTTTACGAACAATTATTTCACAACAATTACGAAATATGTTGAGGGAATATATTGAATATCTGTACTCTTTGTTCCGTTGTGGATCGTTTTGACTCCAACCAATGCCAGTAACCAATGAAAGTAATGAATGTTCATGATTATATAGATTTTCGACTGATTGATTATGAACGTGCCCTGATAATAGCATATCGACATCGAAAAAATCCTCTTTCATAAACAAGGATTTAATATCAATTTCATCCGTTGGAGATAACCATGACAAAGGATGATGAGTTATAGCTATGGTAACATCTATATTTTTGCCTTTTTTCTGAAGCTCAGTCCTGTTAGTATCTAGTTGTTCTTTTAAACAATTTAATTGATATTCGCCTATTCTCAGTTTTTTATAACTTTGACTTGCATATTCACTCCATGCTGTGTCTATTCTTAAAAAACAAATATGGTTTCCAACCACTTCAGTTATTTCACAGCCGAATGTTTCACTCATTGCGACCTTTTTATTGAAAGTTTTTTCTATATCATTTGCAAATGATATAAACTGTTTGTTTGTTTTTTCATACAAATCCCATTCTTCCGCATCTTTTATGGAGGTTTCTCTTGTCTGAAACGATTGTGAAAACAATCCAGTTGGAGTGGTTCTTTCTCTATCGTGGTTGCCTGGCACAATTTGAATATCAACTACGGACAAATTGGAAATCAGATATAATTTATCTTTAAGATCATTGAAAAAGGCAATAGCTGCCCTACTATTTTCGTAATTTCCTTTGTCTATTATGTCCCCCGAAACAACTATAATAAGATTTGTAACGTGATTTTCTTTTATCTGAACAACAATATCATCAATTAGTTTATTAAGATCTGATTGATATGTGCCATTGTTTTTTGTATCGACAATGTGTAAATCAGATAAATGCAATATAGAAAAAGTATTGTTAATACAAATCACATCCCTATGTATATTTACTGTTGCTTTTTTACAAAAGTTCTTTGATCAGAGCTTCTTTTATAATGGACCGTCTTTCAGCTAAAAATTGCAGGAAATTAGCATAAGAATAATTCATATCTGGCATATAATTAGTTAAACGATATTGAGTTTTATCTTCATCAGTTACATAGTTTTTAGAAAACCATATATTAAAGTCTTCATCCTGTTTTTCAATGTTTGGAATTGCCGCAAGCAGTTGAAGATTTTCAATATCATTTACATGATCTACATATTCTGAAATTTTATCTGATGAAACTCCCTTTGCTTCCAAGCTTTTCTTAGAAAACTTGCCTTTGGGGTATATATGGTCAATATGAAATTTATTATTGAAATCAAGGGACGGATAGAGCATCATAAGTACATTAAGGGTGTCAGTTCTATTACATTGCAAATCAAGTATGTTTTCAATGTCATCTTGGGTGAATATGATTGATTTGCTTGTGCCTTTTAATCTATTTGTAATTTTTTCGATAGGAAAATCTTTTTTGCCATTCTCTTGTATGATTTCTCTTAGAATTTTTAGAATATCATCTGGGTGTCCGCCAAAAGTCTTTTTCAAGAGAGAAAGGCTAAGCCATTTTTTTATTTTCTTGCGATTTTGAACTGTAGATGTTGAGAGCTCAAAATTATTGGGGTTTCCAATTGTCATAAGATAATATGCGATTGGAATAACCGCATTGTTGGATGTAAGGCTATCTCGTGAAAAACCAAAACTAGACACAAGCAAAAATGCCTGCGTAATTGATTTTTTTATCAATTCCCAGTTCTGCTCGATAGTCAGCATGTTTTGCTTATTGAAATTGTCAACCTTAAATGCGATTTTATTAAAGTCAGATAGCACAAGTGCTGCTTTGAGTATAAAATCTTTATTTACATTAAATCCGGAACCCAACTCGTTTATATAATCGACAAACTCAGTAATTTCTTTGCGGGCATCGAGATTTTTCCATTGAGCGGTAGCAATTGATAGCAACAGATCTGAATAACTTAGAACTGTTCCTCCACTATTTACCCTCACAAATATTTGCAATACCCTGTCCAATTCAGGTGATTTAACTTTGTAATAACTGATGCTTGGTTGTGTATGTATCGTATTATACAGTTGAGACAAAGTATCATTTGCAAAATCACTTTGTTCTTGTGTGTATATTTGTGACGTTACGATGTTGTTTGCCCAAAACTTCATTACATCTCCTATTTTGGACATGTTTAGAATCTTTCCTACTTCAAACCAAAAATGCTTATCATCATTTTGTTTTTCATCCTCAGTTAAAAAAGAAAATTGATATTTGTTTGTCTCACTTTTTGCCGGTTCAACTATATTGAGATATAATTTCCTTTCAGGAAATGCCAAATCGTTTTTCCATTGTTTATGTGGCATCTTATATGCATATGAACCAGTCAGACCAATATTAAGAGCTGTTAATCGCTGCTGTCCGTCCAACACAGCAATAGCATTTTTATTTGCAGCCAAATTGATTTTTGAATTATGTCTCTTTTTCTTTTCATGATAATTCTGAAGAAATGTATAAAATACATATTCATTGTTCTTCTCACTAGGAAATTCCCAAAACAGAAATGCTCCAAATGGATATCCTTGCATTACACTATCGAAAAGTCTTTCAATTTGTGATGTTTCCCATACGAATTCTCTTTGAATAGCAGGAAGTACATATTTGTTCATTGATATGTCTGTAATTACATCTGCAATGGTTAATGGCGATTCGTAAGCCATTTTGCGACCCCTCTTTCATATTTTCATGTTATTTAGATTGTAGCATACAACCTAAACTTTGTCAATACCTCATGTTGTTTTGTGACATTCGCCCACACTTATAGAAGTGGGGTAGGATGTCACAGTATGTCCATTATACAAAAAACAATCTCATTGCATTTGTCAGACTAAAAAATGAGCAAAAAAGTCCACCCAGTTTTGCAACTGAGCGGGCCTTCTTTATTCTGTAATTACTTTTTAAAAGTGTTTACAGCGATTGAATTATGAGAGAGGTCCTTGTATGTGTTCTTAACATTGTAGAAAGTAGCCTTTCCTTCCTCATTAGACCTGATCGTAAAGTTTACGACCTTGCCATTTGAGTCATATACTCCCTTTTTCACGTTTATAACGTTCTTAAGTGAGTATCTGGAGGTCTTTACTTCTGACGCTGTATATGCACCAGGAGTCATATTCTCCCAAGTGTATGACATCTCAACGTACTTCTTTCCGTTCTCTCTGACACTCCAACGGCTAAAGCACGTTGGGTTCCCATATACTAATTTACTTCCAAATATACTCGAGAGCATATAAGACTAATAAATTTCTATAGGACTTTCACTATCAAAGATACCGCCGTATCCATTAACGATAGTATAAGGCTCGTGTCTAAACCTTTGTGTAACTTAAATTGCTATACTGCTAAGATTTTTGTGATCCTTTAATCTTTCCACTTCTAAGTTGTGAAGCGTATAGAAGTTTTCAAATCGTTCATTGCATTTGTCGATGTTAAAGCTTTTCAGATCTTCAGCTACGTTCATTATCAAGAAAGCTGAGTACATATCTCTTTGAACTTTTATACCATTGAAATCATTCCACCTTTGTGATAATGGCTTTTTTGTGTATGTTTTATCAAAATGATCAAATTGACTGGCTTTTGCTTCAAAAGTATTTATTTCAATGAGTTTTTCTCCATAGCAGCCTAGTTTTCTGTTAATAATAGTTAGCAGAAGGCTAGGCGCTTTGTTTGCCAGAGACTTTCCAAAACGTTTTTTCTTTTTGAATTTGCCTTTATCGTTCTTTTCGGTCTTCTTAGAACGTCTTTGAAGTCCTGAAAAGTTCATTTGCTCTACATATACTTTGTTGCCAAGCGATATGATATAGTTGGCTAAGCATTCGTGCTGATATTTTCTTACATCAGCTTGCTTTCTGTGCAGCTCTTTTAACTCGTTTTGATATCTAATGTAGTGATTTGATTTGTTCCATATGAGCTTCTTATTACCTTGCTTTTTAATAGTTCCGTCTTCATTATAGTTAAATGGATTGGAAGCACGCCTTGATCGGTCCATTTTCCTCTGGAGCTTTTGTTTTTGGTCTTCAATATTTTGTACTCTATCAGCAAGTTCAAATATTTTTACATCAGAAAGACTTGAAACAGCTATAGTTCGTGTCCCGATGTCCAAACCGACATCTCCATTACCAATACCGTGCTTTACTTCGTCGGTTGCAGCATTTAATTTAACAGGTGGTCTGCCTTTGAAGACTATTTGAACATAAAATCTATATTCCCCGCCTATGTATTTTCTAACAACTCGGCTGTAACAGATCTCAGAGTGTATAGCTTCACATTCGTAATAATTATTAGGATCAATGACAATGGGAATTCTTAAACCATTCCAGATAAGAAGGCCGTCGATCACTCTGATGCCTGACTTATTGGATTTTCCCTCAAGAGAGTTCAGACCGCCGTACCTTTTGTAATATACTTTCTTTCCATTGCCAAAGAATAATTTATCATAGGATCGCCATAATGCAGTTGCGATCTTTTGGGCTGTATATGAGTCTATATTCTCCTTAAAGTGCTTCTGCATTCGCTTTACATCTGCGTGAAATGAATATTCTGACATACCATATTGCTTCCGAATATCATTTATTTGTTTCCAAATCTCTTGGTCTGATTTCTTATTTCCTGTTAATGAAGATACAAGATTTCTATATTTCTTGGTTTTGACCATTTCCTTATATCGTTTCTGAGTTACATTTACCAAGGAATTATATATTTTTCGTCCAATTTCAAAACGTTTGTTAAGTACATCTTCTTGATATTGCTCCGTTTTTAATGGAAATTCGACAACGAAGTTTGCCATAATACTCACCTCACTTTCTTCCGCTATTTTGTTTAATATCTATTTCTTTGATTTTCTACATACCTTTTTATTGTTTCGCTGCTTACATTACCAGCAGTTGAAACAAAATAGTTCCTCGTCCACAAGCTTGGCATTTTGGACAACTCAGCAAATTCTTCTCTAAGTATTTTGCTTGTATATCCTTTTATTTGCTGCATAATGTCCGAAGGACTAAACGTTGGCAAACAATTCAAAAATATATGAGTGTGGTCCTCATCGCATTCTATTTGCCTTCACTTAAAATGACGAGCATCTCGATTTTGGGAGAGGTGATGACGTTTATGACCTCAACTTTGCCTTTATATGCATCACTAAGCTTAAATTTTTCTCATTTTGTATCAAGTATGCGGCATATCCTTTTCTACTATATCTTTCAAACTGAAAAGAGTTATATTTTTAGACCGTTCCGCTTCTTCAATAATCTTATCATCAAAGCCTGATTCAGAGAAAAGATAATAATAGAATTCTGCGCTTTCTTTTTGAGTAGACAGCTTTGCAATGGTATCCAAATATTCAGAATAGCGGAATGTCTTATTCTTAAACTTGCACTCCCCTACCAAATACTTCTCGGAGTATTTAGAAACTGCAAGTATATCAATTTCTGTTTCCTCTACTTCCATTCTATCGTCTTTTCTTCTAACAGTTGTTTTTCCCCACCAGCGCCCCATTTGGGAATAACGAAACGGCAATACATTTGCTTTTTGCATTTCACGAACATACTCTCGACATATGTCCTCGAAAACATATGAAGCAAACTCATGCAACTGTGGAGCAATAACGTATTCATATACTCCTTCTACATCGCCGCCCTCAAGCTCTGAAAAATTCGTAAAAACAAACGCATACCAAAATCTAAAGAAATTATCTGTTAAATGATACAGGCCACGATTGGCGTTTGCTTTTTCTTTTATCCCATTAGAAACTGAAAACTCTCTTTCAACTATTTCAAGCTCTATAAGATTTTTTAGATAAACGCTGGTTTTCGATGTGTCATCGACTAAGGATTTCACGCTAATCTCATTAAGTTTTGTATTGCCAAGGGCGACGGCTTCGATAATAGAATTATACATTGGTGTTTCTCTTAATTCCTGACGCAGCAGAAACTCAACTTCACTATACAACGTACAACCCTTTGTGAGAATATTTTTCTTTATATTCTCGGCGATCGAGAGCTTGGTATCAAATTGGCTCAAATAATGAGGAATACCACCCAGAATTGCATAAGCAAGCACTTTATCTCTATCTGAATAATTAGGAAAGAACTTAACGGCGTCATAAAAGCCCATTTCGTTCATCTTGTAAATACCAGTTGCTCTACCATAAAGCGGATTCTTTTCAGCAAGTAATTCTTTTTCAATGAAGCTCATTGCACTTCCGCAAAGTATTATCATAACGTTTTCATCTTTCAGAGTTTCATCCCATAAATTTTGCATAATTGAAGGAATACTCCGATTTCCCTTGCACATATATGGAAACTCGTCGATCACGATCAGCTTTTTAGCATCACCATACGGCAGTTCCATAACAGACGAAAAAGCCTTCTCCCAATCTGTAAATTCCGTAATATATGAACTTGCAGGAATTTTCTCTCTGAGCAATTTTTCAGAAAAGTTTTTAAGCTGCATTTTGTCGGTACACTCTCTGCACGAGAAGAAGACATGCGGTTTACCTTTGCAGAACTGACGAAGAGTTTCTGTTTTTCCCACACGCCGCCGTCCATACAGAACGACAAGCTGACCGTCACGCTGATGATATTTATCCTCTAAAAATTGCAGTTCTGTTTCTCTTCCAATAAACACTGACCTCACTCCTTTTCTCAAATCGTGATTTAGTAAATCGTGATTTGATATTATTATACCACGAATTTGGAAAAAATACAAGAACTATTTGAGATTGCTTAGCAATTATTATATAGTTGATATTGGACTTATTGGGGCATATCTCTAAAATATTTTTTTGAAGTTGATGCTGGGGTTGACATTTTTTTTAGCGATGTGATATAATAAAAAAAACAAAAAGGGTACTGCATAAGCCTATTGGCTAAGCGGTTTCTCCCAAAGATTTAGTGAAAAGAAACACCGTTACTTTGGTAGAGTAGGGCGGTGTTTCTTTTCGTAAGGGTTTGCCAAAGAAAAGTCTATGTTTTCTTGTTATGAAATACAAGAAAACATAGAGAGATAATGCTGGTAATCATTGATACAAACAGAAAAAGATTTGAGTATGTAACTGCCATCCTTATCACCTCCCAAAATGGGAGAAACCGCCTGCCGCTACGCAGTACCCATAGTACAAGTATAGCACATTAGTTTGCATTTGCCAAACTACAAACGAACAAAAAGCCCACCCAGTTTTGTAACTGAGTGGGCTTTCTTTATTCTGCAATTACTTTTTAAAAGTGTTTACAGCGATCGAATTATGAGAGAGGTCCTTGTATGTGTTCTTAACATTGTAGAAAGTAGCCTTTCCTTCCTCATTGGATTTGATCGTAAAGTTTACAACCTTGTCCTTTGAATTATATATTCCCTTCTCCACGTTTATGACGTTCTTAAGTGAGTATCTGGAGGTCTTCACTTCCGACGCTGTATATGCACCAGGGGTCATATTCTCCCAAGTGTATGACATTTCTACATACTTTTTTCCATTCTCTGTAAATGTATGAGCATCTACATAGTCCTTTGTGAAAGCGTATGAATGTCTGTATACACGTCCTATATCGTCCTCTAGTTCAAGAACGAAGATAGGTGTGCCGTGCTGATACCAGATGTTGCCGTCGATCTCGTCAAGTGGTATTCTCTTTGTAAGAGTAATCTTGCAGCGGTCAAAATCTTCACTGAAATTGTGATTGCTGTTTGCGACCATGGCAGAAAGATGATCCTTATCAATTGTTATTGGATAGTATGTATCATCCAAAACATACTTAAAGATATTGCTTCTTGGAGCAACAATTTCCTTTATAAGATACTTGCCAAACTCAAGGCCGGACATTGAATATTTACCGTCGCCAACGCTCTTAAGATGTCCGTCCCTGAAGCCTTTTACTGTGTCATACAGCTTATCAACATCAGCCTCATAAGTACCATTGCCGTTTACATCCTTGTATACTGCAAATACCGCACCATCTATCTTGATGTTTGGTCTTGCCGCATTTACCTTGGTAAGAGATACCTCAGTGTAATAGTTCCAGTAATCGTAGCTCTTAGCGTCAGCCACTTTTCCCTTTTTAACCACAACTTTGTCAATGGTCTTGCCGTCAATGTAGCCTGCAGGGATAGTTGACTTGTCCTCTGTGATAGTATAAGTACCGACAAGGATAGGTCCTGATACAGCCACACCATTCTTATCAGTTGTAACTGTTGTTGAAACCTTTACTCCAGCATCTGATGTACCAGAGATAACAAACTTGATACCGCTAAGTCCCTTGTTTGTGTTGGTCTTCTTCTGAATCTTAACATAGCCATAGTACATATCGTTAATGACTGTACCGCTGTTGGTTTTGATTCCTACAACGTTACCTTCTGCGTCGTAGATGCCCTCATTTTCTGTAGTGATCTTTGCTGTTGCATCACACTTCATAATTGAAGACATATCACTTGTGGACTTCTCGTTTACTGTATACTCGCCTCTTGGAACGTCCTTGATAGTGAACTTTCCGTCTTTGCCGAGCTTGAACTGGCAATCAGCGTCCTCAGTTGCAGATGTACCAGCATATACGCCGTCTACCGCTCTGAGGTATCTGCCTGCGCTGTTCTTTACAGTAAAGATAAGGTCTTCTCTTACTTTTGCGGTTGGAACGCTTGTGTTGCCGTCTATATCCTTTATGATCTTTACGATCTCAAGGTCTCTGACTGTAACTGGGTTATCAAATGTAGCATAAGCTGTTGCACTTCCCTGAGTTGCTGATACGCCGTCGTCTTTCTTTTCAGGGTATGTTACATTTGTATACGAAACGTTCTTTATAGTGTCTGTTATACCAGCGACCCAATCATCAGAAGCAATTGGGGCTGTAGACACTCTTGTAGCCTTTGAATAGATACAATATTCGTTATCTGCAACAATCTCTGTTACATTAAACTTATTTGGGAATGGAAGGTTTTTGATCTTGACCTCATACAATCCTGTGCTACGCTTAGGAATTGTCAGAGCATCGGTTAATTGGCAGCCATTTGCTATTGTATTATTCTTATTATATATGTCTGTACCATTCTTATCATATGTGTATTCGCCTGTTGTTTTGTCGTATTTTACGATAAACAGCTTGTTATGGCTATCTGTTACCTTATACTTAATAAGGTCTGCTGTTTTTGATACATCATACTTTTCCTTATATGTCTTAGAGTTGATAGATGAACCATTAACGTACTTTCTTATAATAAGGTTGCCCGACATATTGTCACCTGGCAGATCATTCTGGATAGTACCGCCGGACATAGGAGCACGGCTATTAGACGGATTATCCTTTGTGCTTGAGCCTCTTGTTCCACAGAAGGTGTAGATAGCATCAAAGCTTGAACCTTCCCAAGCCATACCGATCCATGCGTTCTGATATGCAGCACCTGATTCGGTTGTTTTATACTGATGATCAAACAATCCAATGTACTTTGGACTGCCGTTTACTGCAAATGTGAATCTTCGAATAAGGAAGTCTTTGGTTGTTTCCGTGCTCTGGTCAGTCCATGCGCCAACCTTTTTTATAACATTGCTGCCTTCAAGGAAAGCAACGCCCTGAGAGTTGTCGATATCCTTAAATACGGTCTGTCCCTTTACAGAGATGGGCTGATTTGTACCACTCTTGTAGAAAGTATACTTGATCTTTACCCAGTCTACCCACTCAACGTCAACGCCGACCTTGTTTGATGTGAAACGAAGCAGAGCACCATATTTTGAAGAATAGTAGTCTGACTTTCTTACATAGTCATGACCGTTATATCCATTACCTGGCTTGTCAATTGTGTTAAGCTTTTCCCACAAGCCAAGTTCTGTTGCTTTGGTATAATAATACGCTGGAACACCATAAACGCATTTATTTGTGTTTTGGGCATCATAAGCAGGAACAACACTACCATCACTGAGTTCCATTGTCCTATAAACAGGGTCAGAAAGTTTTTTACAAACATTTTTTTGAGCTGACGTAAGAGAGCCATATTCGCTCTCAGTGATCAGTGCAAAATCATGTCTCAATTCTCCGGTCTTTCCACTTTTGTCCTGTGTTCCTGTGAAGATATATGAATTAGACACTCCATAATCCTGAACCTCAAGCAAACAGTCGATGTTGATTTCATTGCCCGTTGGATCAGTGTATGTTCCAACGTTCTTATATTTGCAGCTTACGCCGCCTTTATTGAGAAACTCCGACTTTGAATATTTACCTTTATTATACAAGTTGTCTGGAAGTCTGATCGCATATCCACAATCTGAACCATCAGCTCTCTTTGTTGCGAGCGTGCCAATATAATTGGTCTTGCCGTTTCTGCCCTCAGAGCTGAAAGTAGTATCGCCGCCATAGCCGTTTATATTTTGAGTATTAACAACTATACCGTTTCCAAGATCATAGATCGAGCTAGAAGAAACAGGGTTATATCCCGTGCCTCCGGCTATCTTCACTTCCTGCTTATCAAAGTTCTGATCCATAGTGAAGTTGTATCCGTCACTATAAAGCTTTGTGTACTGGCTACGCATATCTCCCTTGGTGAGATAAACATTTGTATCCAGATTTCCACTGTTTCCAGTGTACAATGAATCATAGGTTGTTCCATTATTATTCAGTTCACCAAAGGCGTTCAAGATATTGTATGAGGTCTGTCCCATATGGGCAGGCTTTGTTCCAACATCTCCAAGTGCTGCCTCAGCAGTGAACTGAGGCAAAGTCGGAAGGCTTGAAGCCGCAAGAGCCGCCGCCATCACAAACGAAAGAACTCTTTTTCCACCTTTGTTAAATGCTTTCTTAAACATCACTCAAGCCCCTCCTTTTCTTGATTCCAGTATTCCCAGGCTGAACTGTAATCAGTATAATAAGTATCCCCTTTAGAGTCGTATGCCTGGACCGACTCAGCGTAACAGATCAAATCAAAATCGTATACGTTGCTAATGATGTCAGCAACAGAGTGACCGTCGCCTTCTTCAGATTTAACAGTAACCTTTGTGAACAAAGGCTTTGTAGACTCCCCTGGAGAAAGCTTCTTCTTGTAATAATAGTAACCGTCGTCCTGTTTAGCAGTCCAATCCGTTGTGTTGAAATTGATATCCGTTATATCTTCGGCTGTGCTGTCTGCATATTCGCAATACATACGAACGTAGCAGTCTACTGCACCGTCTTCTTTCACACATTCTACGGAAGGGTTCTTCATTATTACATCACCGGGCTTGACATCATCTGGAGGAGTAAAGTCTTCGTTGATCTTAATAGTGTTTACTCCCACTGTGATCTTGTTTTCCTGCGAATCTCGATCTGAGAAGTATGCTGTCGCTCCCGCACAAGCAATTGCTACTGCCGAAGCTATTGAAATTACAGCTATTTTAAACTTCCTATTCACGATCGCTCACCCTCCTTTCTTAGTTATGCTGACGCATTACTTGTTCTGGTTAATGTACTTAGTATAAGCTTCCTTCATTGTGCCTGTGTTATCAGACTGAATACCAAATGCCTTAACGTTGATATTCTGGACTGTATTTTCAAGTCCCTGTCCTTCAATTGCATTACAGAACGTAACTGTCTCAAACAGCTTTGAAGTGCTTGCTGTTGGAGCAACTACCTTGTTGTAACCATATACATAAGTATTTACCTTTGCGTCGCTTGTATCTGAAGAAAGGAGTGTCCAGTCAGCGCCGATAGCACCAGGAGTAAAGAGCTGTGTTACAGCCTTTGCATTCTTTGTGCCGTCTGTGTTTGCTGTGTAGATGTTCTCCTTAGGAAATGATACAGATACATAAATGTATGCATCATTGACACCCTTGTTTGTTACCATCGGGTCCTTTGTGATTTCCTGGGTAGGAACAACGTCTTCCGCATCATCAGGGATAGTATCTCCGTTGTCATCCGGGGAAGCGTCCCATTCAGGCTCTGTAAGGTCTATCTTTACCTGGCCGATATCGATCTTGTTTACAGCGTCATCACGGTCTGTAAAGTAAGCTACTGTGCCACCAACAGCGAGAAGCGCACAAAGTGCTGATGTTACAACAAGTGTCTTCTTTGAGTTGCTATTCATATAGATTATCCTTTCTACTATTTTTCATCTTTGTTCTCTTTTTTTCTCTTGACTTTTCCTAACGAGAAAAGACAACCCAGTGAAGCCATAGCAAGCAATCCAGATGATATTTTTCTAGCTACTGAGCCAGTGTGAGGATTGTTTGTGTTGCCGCCAGAGGTAGGCTTGTTAGGAATGCCTGTGCCAAGATCATTAAGTCCAAAGTTCCACTGAACCTTTGTTTGTGTCATATTGAAAGCGTTGTCAAGGCTTTCAGGGATGCTCAGAGTAAACTCAAGTTGTCCCTTAAAACCAGCTTCAAATGTGCCAAGCGAAATTGCTTTACTTAGGCTTTCAGACATCAGATCACCTGTGTATACGTTCTTTCTTCCTTCAGAACTTACCACATCAATCTTAAGGCCTATCTGCTTAAGCAGTTCAGCGTCTTCAGGAAGTTCATAATCATTGAAATATCCTGTACTAAAGAATAGCTCAATATCGCTATTTCCACGATTTTCAATGTCAAGCGTATCACTTGACACATCGCCAGGAACCATTGATGCGAAGTTTGAGAACAGGTCCTTGTTGTTAACGATAAGGTCCTTAGTTCCGTCACTATATGACATTACAAACTGATTGTCTGCGCCGTTGCTGAGGTTTCTGAAATCACGAGTTCTCTTACACTCCTGTATCTCAGTGTTGCCCCAAGGATTTGAAGTGTCCATAGCAGGCGTAAAGTGTTCGGACTGTACAGCCTCAACTGTTATGTCAATTTGACATTTGCAATTTTCATTTGGCTTCTCCCAAGAAGACGGGATAGTAACGCTGTTGAAAAGGTCTGCTTTATCGGAAACAGAGAGTATACTATTATAATAGTAGTAACCGTCTTCCTTATATGTCCACTTGCTTGTGTCCATACCGCTGATATCGTCCATAGTGAGAACCTGATAATTGGTCTTCCCTTCTGCCGGAGTAGTAGCAAGTTCTACCTTGGCTCTTACATAGCAGTCGGCACCAAGATTAGTTATTCTTGGAATCTTTGAGATCACAGCACCAGGAGCAAGATCGTCGTACTTATTCTGATACGGCACTTCTCTTCCGTCATCAATAGAATATTCTGAAAGTGAAATGTCCACGGTATCCATTGACAGGTTGTTTACTACACTTACAGTAGAATCATAAGCAGCTAAAGTTCCTGAAGCAGCCATGCATCCGATACAAGCTACTGACAATGCAGTGAATTTAGTTTTCTGTTTCAAAACGCTTTTCCTCCTTCCTCAAAATTTACACAGCTTTAGCTAAAGATATCTGATATATCCTTTCATTTATTCCAAGTATATATGCAGATATCCCAGTATAAGCTGAACGTATGATTAAGCTTTGTCAGCAGTAGTTGTGCCCTGAGCAGGGCTTACAGGGTTCTGATTGAGGTAAACCTGATAAATCTCAGAGAGTGTCGAAGCAGTATCTTCTGGGATATTTTCAGACTGGATAGCATAAGCATTGATATTGATCTCATAGTGATTGTTATCAATGAAGCCCTCAACAGCATTCTCCAGCTTAACCTTGTCAAAGAGAGTAGCTGTTGTTTCGCCCTTAGCTACGATAGACTTGTAAGCAAATACATAGTAGTTATACTCTGTGCTTGACTTTGTGTCTGTGTAGTCTGGAAGAAGCTCCCACTTATCCTGGTTGTAACCGTCTGCAAGGCTCTTGAATTCGCCATCGCCAGACTTAACGAGGAACAGTTCCTGCAGAACAGCTTCCTTGTCAATCCTTGTACCGTCGGCAGCAGCCTTGATAAATGTATCCTTTGGAGCAGCGACCTTGATAAAAACATAAGCTGAGTTCTTACCTGTGTTCTCAACCTGTGGGTCCTTTTCAACTTCTCCTCCTGGTGGTACGTCCTCCGGTGGTGGTGTTGGGAAGCTTGGCTCATCAAGATCGATCTTTACTTCACCAACCGTAAAGTTGTTGACAGCAGAATCTGTATCTGTAAAGTATGCACAGATACCTGATACTGACATTACTGCACAAAGAGCGCAAGTTGCAATGGCAATTTTCTTAGAATTCTTCATAGAACTTCAGAAACAGTATCTTTTACTGTTTCTTTCCTCCTTTCCAGTTTGAAATTATAATTTTCTTTTGAGAAGCTTATGATATTTAACATATTTCTCGATAATGTAAAAATAAAAAACAGAAAAAATGCGAGCCAAGGCAAATTTACAATCTTTTTTATTTACACACATATGTTAAATTCTTCTCATATTTATATAATACCACATTTTTATATAAAACCAATAGGTGAAAGACAAATATTATGGAAAAATTTTAACCATAAAAAAGCATTTTATTGTGCAAAATGTAGAATATTTCATATATCCGACAAAAACATGAAAAAGCAAGAGCGATATAATGAGAAATAAACTGCATTTGTACAATCTTCTTATTTAATTGTGCTTTTTTCATTTTAAGATTTGCAATAAAAATACAAAGTTAAGTATATTTTTTCTTTTTTGATTTTAATTTTAAAATTCGCACTTCAACAATGCTGCAAAAATGGCATGACCTGCATTATGAGAAGTATGACCGTATATAATCAAAAAATAGGATATTAATACCAGAAGTATCTCATTATAATTGTAATTTTGCTTTGTGTACAAAGTGTTAATATCTCACTATGAATTGTAATATCTCATTATGAATTGTAATTTTTGCAATAGCTGCCGTTTATTTTGATTTTAAAATGGAACAAACGGGGCTGCTTTTGGCCCGATTTCATTAGTTTTTTTGAATTTAAAATGGAACACTCGTTATTTTTATTGCAAGTATACATGAAATATTTTGAATTTAAAATGGAACATTCGTTATTTTTATTGCAAGTATACACAAAATATTTTGAATTTAAAATGGAACAAAAAGCTGTTTGGAACTATAATATTATTTAAAACATTATAGTTCCTTTAGAAAAATAGAGAAAAAGATATCCGTTCAAAAAGCATCGCCTGCTGGTTTAGAGGTTCTTGTTATACGTTTAAACATAGTATTCACCCGCAAAAAGAGAGATCACGCATTGCACATGATCTCTCTCATTCCCATTTGTTCCATTTTAAATTCAAACTTGTATTTGTGAACTGCATATTAATGTTCCATTTTAAATTCAAAATTTCCATGTTCAATTACAATTCATAATGAGATATATTACGCTTAAAACGAGTAATTATTCAGGGACAATTACAATTCATAATGAGATATTAATATCTTAGACATTATTTTTGTAGAGCAATAATACAATTTATAATGGGATATATTAGAATTACAGATTATTTCTGCCTTATTAATATTACAAAAATGGCATTACTTACGTTGTTGTAAGCTATGCTTTTGTATAATCAAGAAAACTATGGATCATTAATGTAGAGATATCTCATTATGAATTGTAATTTTACACCTGATGTGCGTTTGCTCATAATATTCACCCGCAAAAAGGAGCGATCATGCATTATGCATGACCGCTCCTTCTCTATTTTTCTAAAAGAAATCCATTTAGATTTTTGAACTTTTGAGTTTTAACGGCTATAATGTTCAAAAATTTTCGTTTTTGCTAGAAAAATCGCTCAAAAAATTTTTTGGGTTTTAGAAAAAAGAAATTTTTTTGGTTTTTGGTGATTTTTGGGTTTTTGATACTCTTATAAATGCAATTTTCGCTCTGCAATCTCCTCGGTGCGCCCAAAATTCCAGAAATTTACACCTATGTAGCCACATGTCCTTCTGGCCACGTTTAGCAAATTCTGGTCCGTGTTTCCACAATTTGGGCATTTCCATACGTATTTGCCGTCTTCCTTGAAGAGCTTTATCTCTCCATCATAGCCACATTTCTGACAATAATCACTCTTCGTATTGAGTTCAGCATACATTATGTTATCATAGATAAACTGTATAACCTGAATTACCGCCGGAATATTATTCTGCATATTTGGTACTTCCACATAGCTTATAGCTCCTCCAGGGGAAAGTTTCTGGAACTGAGATTCAAACGCAAGCTTTGTAAACGCATCTATCTCTTCTGTCACATGAACGTGATAAGAGTTTGTTATATACGCCTTATCTGTTACGCCTTTTATAATACCAAACCTTTTCTGGAGACACTTTGCAAACTTATACGTTGTGCTTTCAAGTGGTGTGCCATACAAAGAGAAGTCGATATTCTCTTCTTCCTTCCATTTTGCACAAGCGTCATTCATATGTTGCATAACTTCAAGTGCAAACGGCGTTGCAGAAGGGTCAGTATGCGATTTTCCTGTCATATATCGTGTGCATTCGCAAAGTCCTGCATAGCCAAGAGAAATAGTAGAATAGCCGCCATACAACAGTTTATCTATTGTTTCACCCTTCTTAAGCCTTGCCAAAGCACCGTGCTGCCAAAGGATAGGAGCAACATCCGAAGGTGTGCCCTTGAGTCTCTTATGTCTGCACATCAAAGCCCTATGACAAAGTTCCAGACGTTCGTCAAAGATCTCCCAGAACTTATTTATATCCTTATGAGAAGAACAAGCTACATCTACAAGATTTATGGTTACAACGCCCTGATTAAATCTTCCGTAATATTTAGGCTTGCCGTTTTCATCAAGATATGGAGTCAGGAAGCTTCTGCAACCCATACAAGTATAACAATGTCCCTCTCCGTTCTTATCTTTCTTAAGTTCCAGCATTATCTTTTCAGATATATAGTCTGGAACCATTCTTTTTGCTGTGCATTTAGCAGCAAGCTCTGTAAGATAGAAATACGGTGCGTCCTCTGTTATATTCTGTTCTTCAAGAACGTATATCAGTTTTGGAAACGCCGGTGTTATCCAAGCTCCCTTTTCGTTTTTTACGCCTTGTATTCTTTGTCTGAGTACTTCTTCGATTATAAGAGCGAGATCTGCTTTTTCTCTTTCGTTCTTAGCTTCGCCAAGATACATAAACACAGTAACAAAAGGAGTTTGTCCATTGGTGGTCATTAGTGTAACGACCTGATACTGTATAGTTTGGACTCCCCTGTTTATCTCTTCTTTTACCTCTTTTTCGACAAGTTCGCTGAGCTTATCTTCTGTAACGTTGATACCAAGCTCTTCAAAGTTTTTTCTAAACTTATTATATATTTTTTTGCGTGAAATGTCAACAAAAGGTGCAAGGTGAGCTAAAGAAATGCTCTGTCCGCCGTACTGAGCAGAGGCTACCTGTGCTACTATCTGTGTTGCAACATTACAAGCGGTATGGAAGCTGTGTGGCTTCTCAATGAGCGTACCGCTTATAACTGTACCATTTTGAAGCATATCCTCAAGATTAACAAGGTCACAGTTGTGCATATGCTGAGCAAAATAGTCTGAGTCATGGAAATGTATAATTCCCTTTTCGTGTGCTTCTACTATATCCTTAGGAAGAAGTATTCTATTTGTAAGATCTCTTGATACCTCTCCTGCCATATAGTCTCTTTGTGTACTGTTTATAGTCGGATTTTTATTGGAATTTTCCTGTTTTACCTCTTCATTCTGAAGTTCGATCAAAGAGAGTATCTTTTCATCCGTAGTATTGGATTTGCGAACCAGCTGACGATTGTATCTATACTTAACATATTCCTTTGCAAGTGCAAATTCGCCATGAGCCATAAGCTGATCTTCGACCATATCCTGTATATCTTCCACACTTACGGAATGGTCCAGCTTTTTGCACTTATATGTGATGTAGTCAGCTATATCGGCTATATTTTCATCTGACAGATTTGAAGATGTGCAAGCATTTCTTGCTTTCTTTATCGCCGCCTCTATCTTTGTTGAATCAAATTCAACTTCCTTCTTGTCTCTTTTAATGACTTTCATTTTAAAAACTCCTTTCACAATTTATTTCCAGGGAAATAAAAAAAGTGTTCGGAGCTTGCCACTCACGAACACTTAACTTATCTAATTATTCCTATACATATAATATATCACTTATATAATGGTTTGTCAAGTACTTTTTAAAAAAAGCGACGTCCTCTTTTCAGAGGATGCCGCTTCTTATCTTATTTCTCGTCTTTCTCGTCCCAGTACATTTTCAGATAGCTTTCAGCCTCGTCGTCATTAAGGTTCAGACGCTGCTTCAACTTTGCTTTGGTTTCTTCATACGTGTAGTTGATATCCTTAGCAAAGCAGATTATCCCACGAGCCTCACCACGGGCCTCACCACGAGCCTCATCTTCTGCTCTGTATCTGTCACTCAAATCACACATTTCTAACAGCCTCCATTCTGTTTCTTCTTGAGAAATATTAAATTCCTTTTGAAGTATTTCAGCTCTCTTTTTGAGCCATTTCCTTTTTTCTTCTGCTGTGAGCTGTATCGTTTTGCCTGCAGCGTCTTTTAGTTCTTCTGTGAGCAAAAGGTCAAGCATACGAATTATCTTGCAGTTGCTATCATAGTTATCGTTTAGCCCCACTATGATATATTCAGAAGTATCATATGCAGTTTTTTTGGCTCTGACTCTGCCGTACAGCTTCTTTGCCGTTCTCGGAAACACCGTTATAGTATTTCTGTACTTTGCGATCGGATCGGTACATATCCAAATAGAATACACTTTCTTTATCTTTTCAAAGTTATCATTGGCAAAGATGGTATTATTCTGTCCGGATATCAACCTGCTCAGATAATATTCAGCTCTTTTGTGAATATAGTCTTCCGATTTGAATTTTGTCTGCGCCTCAATATTAATAATGAGAGATATTGAGTCTTCAGGCTTTTTAGGGCCTTTGGTATAGAATTTCACATCGAAATATCTTGACCCGTCATTCAATGAAGAACTTTCCGTGCCTGCCATTGGTATCTGTGGCGGTGCTTCGTCGTCAGATGTATCGCTGCCTATAGCGGGGTTAAATACCCATTTTTCAACCTCAGAGAGATCCATACGTTTGAACTCATCTGTAGTTGATTTCAAGATCCACGCTAAAACCGTGCGGAGCTTCAGTAGTGATTTCGCTATCTGATCGTGTTGGATTTTTTGTTTGCTCTTTTTAGGCTCAGATTGCTCGTCTGTTTGTACGATGCCAGCTTTTTCACCAGTGCTCATATTGAACACTTCCTTTCTGTTATTATACCTCTTTGCAGAGGTTTCTGTCAAGTTTATTTTCCCTCTGTTGCTGACCTCAACAAAAGAAAAAGGTCAACAAAAAAAGAGAGCATCTTATATTTAAGACACTCTCTATACTGAAGACATATTAACTTGTACTTATATTGTATCACACAGGCAAAGATTTGTCAATTCTCATATGAAAGAGATTTCCGCATTAGGGGAGCTTGAAAAGGCATCTACGGCTATGTCCATGACCTTATCAGAGATAAATATTTCTTTTATATTCTTACACCCCTCAAAAACTCTTCCTTTGATACTTATATCTGATAACCATTCGATCTTTTTCAAGTCGTTGCAATAAGCAAAACAGCTTTGATCGACTGCAGTTTCTTTGCTTAATTTTACAGAGGTTAGACCGCTGTGTGCAAAGGCTTCAACTGCCAGATACTCTACGTCTGAAAAGCTAAATTGTTTTAGAGATGAGCACTCATAAAAACAACACAGAGGAATGTCTTTTGTTTGTGCATTCCAATGGACTGCCTTTAATGATTTGCAACCGTAAAAAGCATTTCCCTCAACTTTCTGTATATTATGAGAAAGATTTACCTCCTTAAGCCCACTTTGCTCAAACGCTCCTGCACCAATATTTTCGACACTAGAAAAGTCAAACTCCGAAAGCGATGAGCACCTGCGAAAACAATCCATAGGGATGCTTTTGGTTTGTGCATTCCAACGGACTGCTTTTAATGATTTGCAACTGTAAAAAGCCTCTTTTCTAACTTTCTGTATATTATGAGGCAGATTTATCTCCTTAAGCCCGCTTTCTGAAAACGCTGATTCGTCAATGCTTTCAACCCTAGAAAAGTCAAACTCCGAAAGCGATGAGCACCTGTGAAAACAATCCATAGGAATGCTTTTGGTTTTTGCATTCCAACGGACTGCTTTTAATGATTGACAATCGCAAAAAGCATCTTTCCTAACTTTCTGTATATTATGAGGCAGGTCTACCTCCTTAAGCCCGCTTCCTGAGAACGCTGATTCGTCAATGCTTTCAACACTTGAAAAATCGAACTTCGAAAGAGAAGTGCAATTAAAAAAGCAACACCGAGGAATGTTTTTGGCTTGTGTATTCCAATGGACTGCCTTTAATGATTTGCTATAGCTAAATGCGTCTGGCCCTATTTCCTTTATATTTTTGCCGATTTTAATATCAGTAATAGAGCTTTCATAAAAAGCTACACGTTTTATTTCCGTTACGGGCAGTTCTCCAATAGTATCAGGTATCACGATAGATGTTTCTGTTACGTCTTTTTGCAACCCGGTTATCGTGATCTCACCATTTCTCTCGACATATCTAAAAATACTATCCAAATTTATACCTCCTTTTGAGTTTTTGCAACAAAAAAGAGTTCAAAGCACTTACGTACTCTGAACTCTTATTATATTTGTTTGTTATGTGCTCATTATACCACACCGACAAAACTTTGTCAACTGCTAGACAAAGGTGATTTCCGCATTTGGTGAGCTTGCGAAGGCATCTACAGCTATGTCCATGACATTATCCGAGATAATTATTTCTTTTATATTCTTGCACCCCTCGAAAATATCTTCTTCGATACTTTTATCCGATAACCATTCGATCTTTTCCAGATCGGTGCAACAGGCAAAACAGTTTTGATCAACTGCAGTTCCTTTGTTTAATATTACAGAGGTTAGACCGCAGCCCTTAAAAGCACGTGCTCCAATTTTTTTGACGCTTGAAAAATCGAATTGCGTTAAATTCGAGCACCAAATAAAACAATAGGCAGAAATCACATCACATTGGCAGTGCCATGTGATGGATTGTAGTACGCTACATTCGCTAAATGTTCCTTCTTCGAGAATTTCTATGCTTTGGGGCAAACAAACCTCTTGCAAACTGCTTCTCCCAAATGCATATTTCTCAACTTTTTTGATGTCCGAAAAATCAAATTGCGTTAAATTTGAGCATTCGTAAAAGCAATAGGCAGGAATTACATCACATGTGCAGTTCCATTCTACTGTTCTTAGTTCTTTGCATTCGCCAAATGCCCATTCTGAAATGCTTTCTATATTTTTCGGCAAACAAACCTTTTGCAAACCGCTTTTCCTAAATGCATGTTGTCCAATTTTTTTGACGTTTAAAAAATCAAATTGCGTTAAATTTGAGCATTCGTAAAAGCAACAGGCAGGGATTGCATCACATTTGCAGTTCCATTCTACTGTTCTTAGTTCTTTACATTCGCTAAATGCCCATCCCAAAATGCATTCTATATTTTCTGGCAAAAAAGCCTTTTGCAAGCCACTTCTACTAAATGCATGTTGTCCAATCTTTTTTATGCCCGAAAAATCGAATTGTGCTAAATTCGAACATCCATCAAAACAATCGGCAGGAATCACATTACATTTGCGGTTCCATGTGATTGAACTAAGTTTTTTACACATATAAAAGGCCTGCTTTCCTATTTCCTTTATATTTTCACCAATTTTGACGGCTGTAATGGGACTTCCGTAAAAAGCTTGCTTTGCTATTTCTGTTACAGGCATGTTATCAATTGTTTCAGGGATCTCAATAGCGGTTTCGGCTGTGCCTTCTTGCAACCCGGTTATGGTGATCTCACCATTTTTCTCGACATATAAAAAAATACTATCCAAAACCTTTCCTCCTTTTTTTGCTTTTAACAACAAAAAAAGAGCCCAAAGCACTTACGTACTCTGAACTCTCAATTATTTGCTATGCCTTTATTATATCACTCAGGCAAGGATTTGTCAATCCTCATATGAAAGAGATTTCAGCATTTGGTGAGCTTGCGAAGGCATCTACAGCTATGCCCATGACATTATCCGAGATAATTATTTCTTTTATATTTTGACACTCCTCGAAAATATCTCCTTCGATACTCCTGCCTGATAGCCATTCAATCTTTGCCAGTTCGTTGCAACAGGCAAAACCGCTTTGATCAACTGCAGTTTCTTTGCTTAATCTTACAGAGGTTAGACCGCTGTCCTCAAAAGCATGTGCTCCAATTCTTTTGATGTTCGAAAAATCGAATTGCGTTAAATTCGAACATCCAGCAAAACAATCGACAGAAATTACGTTGCATTTGCAATTCCATTTTACAGAACTTAGTGTTTTGCATCTGCTAAATGCCCCTTCTATAATGCATTCTATATTTTCTGGCAAGCAAACCTCTTTTAAACCACTTTCATAAAATGCAGCACGGTCAATTCTTTTGATGTTCGAAAAATCGAATTGTGTCAAATTTGAACATCTTAAAAAGCAAAAGACAGGAATTACATCACATTTGCAATTCCATTCTACTGATCTTAGTTCTTTACATTTGCTAAATGTCCATCCTGAAATGCATTCTATATTTTGTGGCAAACAAACCTTTTGTAAACCGCTCTCTGAAAATGCACATTTTTCAACTTTTTTTATTTTTGAAAAATCAAATTGAGTCAAGTTTCTGCATTTGTAAAAACAAAATGTAGGAATCACATCACATTTGCAATTCCATTTTACGGAACTTAGTGTTTTGCATCTGCTAAATGCCCCTTCTATAAT
>ULUK01001968.1_pt1 | contig 22102 bp, 14 predicted proteins | sample 1958451 | NCBI WGS metagenome assembly ULUK01 (sample SAMEA4835758, study PRJEB28245) | human gut metagenome | biome: gut microbiome; material: fecal sample | place: Denmark | collected 2008
CAAAGATGGTTAGGTGGAATGCTTACAAACTTTGCTACAATAGAAAAAAGAATTGAAAGATTAAACGAACTTGAAAAAATGCAAGAAGACGGAACTTTCGATGTATTACCTAAAAAAGAAGTTATCCTATTAAAGAAAGAAATGGATAAATTAGAGAAAAACTTAGGTGGAATCAAAAACATGAAAGAACTTCCAGGAGTTTTATTCATAGTAGATCCTAAGAAAGAAAGAAATGCTATATTAGAAGCAAGAAAATTAAACATTCCTACAATAGGATTAATCGATACAAACTGCAACCCAGAGGATGTTGATTATGTTATCCCTGGAAATGATGATGCTATAAGAGCTGTTAAATTAATAGCAGACACAATGGCTAATGCAGTTATTGAAGGAAGACAAGGAGAAGCTTTAGAAGCTGAAACAGAAGAAGCTGCTCAAGAAAATGAAGAAGTTGCAACAGAAGAACCAAGCATGGAAGAAGTTGTTGCAAATTCAGAAGAAGACAAAGCTGAATAATAAATAACAACAAATACCAAGGGGTAGGGCCAGCTGCCCTATCCTTTAGTGTTCGCCCAATAGAAAGATTTTGGACGAAATCGTATAGATAAAAATAAACAAAATAAAATATTAGCTCCTAAGGTGAAAATGTTTAAAACAAAGTTACACAAAGGGAGAAATTAAAAAGGAGGATTTTTAAATGATTACAGCACAACAAGTTAAAGAGTTAAGAGAAAAAACAGGCGCAGGAATGATGGACTGCAAAAAAGTTCTAACAGAAACTGATGGAGATATGGAAAAAGCTACAGAATTACTTCGTGAAAGAGGAATTACAAAAGCTGCTAAAAAATCATCAAGAATTGCTGCTGAAGGATTAGTTGATAGCTATGTATCAGAAGATGGAAAAGTAGGAGCTGTTGTTGAAATTAACGCAGAAACAGACTTCGTTGCTCAAAATACAGACTTCAAACAATTCGTAAAAGATGTTGTAAAGCAAATTGCACTAAACAATCCAAAAGATGTTGAAGAATTATTAGCACAACCTTCAATAGCTGAAGAAGGAAAAACAGTTCAAGAAGCTTTAACTAACAAAATAGCAACAATCGGAGAGAACATGACAATAAGAAGATTTGCTAGATATGAATCTGCAAACGGATTAGTTGCTTCATATATTCATGGTGAAGGAAAAATTGGTGTATTAGTAGAGATGGAAAATGCAGACATTGAACTTGCAAAAGACGTTTGTATGCAAATAGCAGCTGCTAAACCAGAGTACTTAAGCCGTGAAGATGTACCACAAGAAAGAGTTGACAAAGAGATGGAAATTCTTAAAATTCAAGCTATGAATGAAGGAAAACCAGAAGCTATAGCTGAGAAAATGGTACAAGGAAGAATTGGAAAATTCTATTCAGACATCTGCTTAGTAGACCAAGAATTCGTTAAAAATCCAGATATGAAGATTTCTGAATTATTAAAACAAAAAGGTGCTAAAGTAGTAGCATTTGCAAGACTTGAAAGAGGCGAAGGAATCGAGAAGAAAGAAGAAAACTTTGCTGAAGAAGTTGCAAAACAATTACAATAAAAATATTTATTGATATAAATAATGAAGAGGAAGCTGTTTATACAACTTCCTTTTTTTATTATATTTTTTTATTACATAAAATATTGTACAGAATATTGTACGGAAAATTTATAAATCAAATTTTCTGACTTGTTCTTTACACATTCTCAAAAAAAACAGTAGTAAATTTTCGATTGCTGTGGTAAAATAGTGGAAGAAAACATGCAATTCGGTTTAATACCGCAATACTTAATGATAAGGAGAAAACACAAGTGAAAATATTGAAAATTTTTAAGCAAAAAGAAAAGGAAAATAACCAAGATGAAATAACTTGCAAAGAAAAGAAAACAAAAAGAGAAGAAGCAAAACAGGAAGAAACAAAAAGCCAAAAAGAAAATAAAGAAAAAGCAAATAAAGAAAACCAAGTAAAGAAAACAAAGGTTATTAAAGAAGATTCTGAAAAAGTAAAAAATATTAAGTTTCATATTCTAGCAATAGTTGCTGTTATATTTTTTAGTGCGGCTATTTGCCCAGTTTCACTACAAAATGATACTTTTTACACCATAAGAATTGGAGAACATATTCTAAATACAAAAACAGTAGATATGGTTGATCCTTTTTCATGGCATGAAAATCTTCCATACACATATCCTCATTGGGCTTATGATGTATTCATATATTTAATATTTAGCCTTGGTGGATTCAAAGCTATATTTGCATCAACAGTAGTGCTTTCATGCATTTTAGGAGTACTAGTATATATAACAAACTGTAAGATTTCAAAGAATAAATTAATTTCGTTTATGATAACTCTTGGAGCTATGTATTTGATGAGATATTACATTGCTGCAAGAGCCCAACTGGTAACATTTATTTTGTTAGAACTTACGATTTTATTTATCGAGAAATTCTTGGAAAAGAAGAAAGTGGGCTATGCGGTAGGATTAATTCTTATATCTATTGCCATTGCTAACTTGCACTGTGCAGTTTGGCCATTCTTTTTTGTACTTTTCTTGCCTTATGTAGCAGAATATTTATTATTTACAGTAATCGATTCAAACTTTATATACAAAGCAAGACAAAAGTATTATGATTTAAAAATAAAATTATACACGAAAAAGAATAATACTGAAAAGATAAATAAAGCCATTGCAAAAAAAGAAGAGCTTGCAAAGAACAATGAAAAATTACTTGCAAACAGAGAAAAGAGAAGAGAGAAGCCATATAAAATTAGATATGAAAAAAATAAAGCTACAAAATGGCTAATTCTTATAATGATAATTTGTGCTTTCACAGGTCTTTTAACACCTTTAGGAGATACACCTTACACATACTTATATAAGACTATGAAAGGAAACACGACTCAAAGCATAAGCGAGCATTTACCTCTTACATTAATCAATAACAAAGAAATGCTTGTCGTAATTGTTGCAATTCTTGCTATTCTAATATTTACAGATACAAAATTCAGGGCAAAAGATTTATTTATGCTTGCTGGACTATGTCTGCTTATGTTTATGACTAGAAGACAAGAGTCAATGTTTGTATTGTTTGGGAGTGCAATAGTTGCAAAAATTATAACCGATTTATTCACAAAATATGACAAAGGCGGAAGCAAAGAAGTAGAAAATATAATGATTTCAACACTTGGAATTATAGCTACTATATTGGTAGTTGTGCTAATGTCTGTTGTAGAATTCAAACCAAAGATTAATGATGAATTCATAAAGAAATCATCTTATCCAGTAGATGCAGCTGAATATATAAAGAATAATATAGACATGAGTTCTATGCGATTATTTAATGAATATAACTATGGAAGTTACTTGTTATATGAAGGAATTCCTGTTTTCGTAGATTCAAGAGCAGACTTATATGCCCCTGAATTTAACGGAACAAGAAAAGAAGATGGAACTTATGAAGGAAGAGACATTTTTTCAGATTATATAAACACATCTAGCTTGGCTAGATATTATGAGAAAACATTTGAAAAGTATGAAATAACACATGTTATATTATACAAAAATTCAAAATTGAATGTTTATATATCAAAGGATAAAAACTATGAGGAATTGTACTCTGACGATAGTTTTGTAATTTACAAGAGAAATGTATAAAAGAGGAGCAAATAGTATGCAAGAAGAAATAATAGTTCAAGAAAATAGTTCAAACAAAAGACTAGACAGCTTTATTGCAGAAAAAATAGAAAACTTATCAAGAACAGGAATTCAAAAACTTATTGAAGACGGAAAAGTTCTAGTTAATGAAAAAAAGGCAAAAGCTTCATACAAACCGGTTGAAGGAGATAAAATATTAGTTACGATTGAACAAAAACCTCAGCTAGATTTAAAGGCACAAAAAATTCCTGTTCCGGTAATATACGAAGACAATGATATAATTGTTGTGAATAAACCAAAGGGGATGGTTGTTCACCCTGCTAATGGAAATCCAGATGGAACACTTGTAAATGCTCTTCTTGGAATGTTTGAAGAATCAGAGAACGAGAGCAATGATGAGATTTTGAATGATGAAGCTGGAGCAGATGAAAGTATTAACAATGAAAATAAAATAGAAGACGGTTCTAACAATCACAGCAGTTATAATATCAAAGATGGAACACTTTCAAATATTGGTGGAAATGTTAGACCAGGAATCGTCCATAGACTTGACAAGGATACGTCAGGATTACTAATCGTTGCAAAAAATGATGTTGCACATATAAAAATGAGCAAGGAAATACAAGATAGGTTAGTTACGAAAAAATATATTGCCCTTGTAAAAGGCAACATACCTGAAAACGAGGCCACTATTGATCTTCCAATTGCAAGAAGCACAAAGGACAGAAAAAAGATGGCTGTCGATGAAAAAGGTAAGAATGCAGTAACTCATTTTAGAGTCTTAAAAAGATACGATAAGTACACATTACTAGAATTGAAAATAGATACAGGAAGAACACATCAAATAAGAGTTCATTTATCTTACATTGGACACCCAGTGGTGGGAGATGAAGTATATTCAAATGGTAAGAACGAATTCGGAGTAAAAGGACAGATGCTTCATGCTAGATTTCTAGAATTTAAACACCCAATAACCGGACAAGAAATTAAGCTAGAAGCTCCATTACCAGAATATTTTGAAAATGTACTTAATCAACTAAAAGGCAGAGAATTAATAGATAATGAGTATAGGCATTAAAATGTGTCTCAGGAAAGGAAATAATAATGGAGGAAAGACTTCAAAAATATCTTGCAAATAATGGAGTGGCAGCAAGAAGAAAATGTGAAGAATTCATACAAGAGGGAAGAGTAAAGGTAAATGGACAAGTTGTTAAAGAACTTGGAACTAAAATAAATCCAGAAAAAAATATTGTAGAATTTGACGGAAAAGTTGTTAAGCCAGTTGGAAAGAAAGTATATATTTTACTAAATAAACCAATAGGATATGTAACAACTGTAAAGGATCAATTCGAGAGACCAACAGTGCTTGATTTAGTAAAAGTTGAGGAAAAAGTTCTTCCTGTTGGAAGACTAGACATGTACACTTCTGGTGCACTTATACTTTCAAATGATGGAGAATTCATAAATAAAATAACACACCCAAGAAACGAAGTTGAAAAAACATACACTGTAACAGTAAAAGGAATTGTTACAAAAGAAGATGTGGAAAAACTTCAAAATGGTGTTGAGATTCAAATGGATAAATTGTATGAAAATGAAGATGAGAATAATGAAGAAAATAATTACAATCCAAAACAAAAGGATAAAACTTTTAAGACAGGAAAAGCAAAAGTAAAAATTCTTAAAACAGATGAAGAAAAAAATATTTCAAGACTTCAAATAACCATTCATGAAGGCAAAAACAGAGAAGTAAGAAAAATGTGCGAAGCTATTGGAAAGAAAGTTTTAGCACTACATAGAAGAAAAATTGGAAATTTAGATGTTAAAAACATAGAACTTGGAAAGTGGAGATATCTAAATAAAAAAGAAGTAAAAGAAATGATAAATAGATGAAAAACAATTGAATGATGTCTCGGATTGGATTGATATAAACGGAGTAAGTACAACAAAACAGAAGTCTAAATGGCTGGATGGAGAGAGTATAAACTTAAATGTGTAAAATCAGAAATTTTTGATTTTACACATTTTTTTTACAAATTAAAGGTATAAAAAATAGGTATAAAAGCTTATCTCTTGACAAATCTGGCAAAATGTAGGAAAATAAAGAAGGAGTATAAAAGCTTTAGTAACAATCTAATGTAGCAAAATTGCAAGATTAGAAGTAAGAGGGGGAAAATATTAATGATAGAAGATTCTCAAATAAAAACAAGCATATCACCATTTGCAATGCGTGAAGGCGAAATTAAGGTGTTTGACGGTAAAGATGGTTATGTATCAATGAACCAAATAATACAGAAAATAAATGTAGGACATATAAACGAGTTACATTTTAGAGTTATGGAACTTGTGAATGAATTTGAATTTATTACATCAAGACAATTATTTAAACTTTTGGAAAAAGAAAAGTTTGATATTAAGTCTCAAGATAAATTAAATAATAAATTAGACCAACTTGTAAAGACTAAAATTTTAACAAGATATTACTTTAATTCAGAAGATGGAAAGGGAATATATAGAGTATATTGCTTGGAAAAAATGGGTAAATATCTATTGAACTCTAGAGGTGTTGAATGTAAATGGCAACCTACAGATAATACAAAAACAGTTGCAATGATTAAGAAAAGACTTGCAGCAAATCAATTGTTAATTGCTTACAAAGATAAGGTAGAGGCATATAGTGATTACCAAGTAAAAGTAACACTTCAAGCAAAACAATTAAGCAAGCAGTTCAAACCAACAGGTGGAAAAATTACACTTGCTAAGGCTGGAAAATCTATTGATTTTATTTTTGAAGTAATTCGTAGGGAAGATGATTGGAACAAAAAGCTTGTAGATAAAATGAAACTTTATAAGGATTTCTACGAGAATTTCCAACCAATGGATTCTGGATTTAAAACAATGCCACAACTAATATTCTTATGTGAAGACGAGAAGAATATGGCAGAAACATTCAGAGAAATAGTTGTAAATGGATTAGAAATTAGCAAAATAAATCTATATTATACTACAGATTTAAGACAAAACGATGAGAGCCTTGTAAATAGTTTAGCAGAATTTAAGTTAGATCCTTCTACAAACAAGTATAAGATGGAGAATGTTACTGTAAAACTATTAAGCTAATTAGAGTAAGTTAATTAGTAAGTAAAATTAAGCTAATTAATAAGAATAATAGAGTGTAAGTCGATTAAGATATTAAGATATAAAATTAAGAAAAGCAAAATAAGAAATAAAAGAGAGATAAAGAAAAAAATAAAAAATAAAGAACTAAAAAATAACGAATTAGAAATTTTCTAATTCGTTATTTTTATTTTATTTTCTTGGCTTTCCGTCTCGTTTTAAATCAAATACAATTGCATCTTCGTTATTAAATAGGAAACTTGAATCTGAACTATCAGTCTTTATTGGGTCAATTTCATTTTGAACATCATCATCAAAGTGGTAGTTTTTTAATCCTGCTTTTCTTATAGATCTTGCATCATTGTCGTCTTCAGGAGATACAGTTTCTGCAATTCCTTGATTGTATTTATCAAAAGCATAATTTTTCGAAGATTTCTTTTCGTAGTAAGAGGCTGATAGGAAGCTTAGGTTTACTGTACCAGTATCGCTCTTTCCACTTAAGTTTCTTAGTTTGTACATGGCTTGTTTGAACTTTAATATTTGAACTTTTCCTGGCGCATATTTTAAAGAGTATCCGTATTTAATTCCACCAAGTTTTGCATCGTATTCGCCTTTTGAAGTATCATAAGTGCTAGAGAAGCTCCAATCCTTCTTATCACCAATTTCTTTACTCCACCATTCATTGTCTTCTGGAGTGTTGTTACCAAATACGAATTTGTTTGAACAGTTTGAAGCAATTATTTGTCTGTGTTTTTTATCTACACCATCTAATTGCGCTAAGCTTTGAACTGATATAATTGTTGCAACTTTGTATTTTCTGTATAGGGTAAATAGTGGGTCTGTTGATTCTCCAACAAAGTCTGCAAATTCATCTATATACATGAAATGAGGAATTCTATCTTTTTCAGTTCCTGGTCTTCTAAGTACTGAGTATTGCATCATAAGGATACAGAATAATCCGAAGGCCTTATGAATTGTTGGTCCTAAATCACCACGTCTTGTACAGATTAATGTTACTTCTCCATTTGCAAGTGCTCTATCAAAGTTTAATGTATTTATTCTGTTGCATAGGATTGTTTTAACTCCTGAATATCTAAGAAGTGCATCTAATTGTGATGTTGCGTGTGCAACAAACATTTCCATTTCAGATTTGTTAGGTGCATTATCATAGAAGTTTCTTTCACAGTAATTTATAAGTGCTGAATATTTTTTAGAAAGCTCAGCGTCTTTTTTCATTTCTTCACAAAGTAATTCGATTTGCTTAAAGTTTGTAAGACATACTAATAAGTCCTCAAGTGTTGGTAAATCGAAATCATGTAGTCTTGGATATACTTCCTTTAGAAGTATTGCTATGTTTTCGACAGCTTGTATTGATGCATTTTGTCTATATGCAAAGTTCATTTCTGGACTTGGAGCATCATCTAATCCTTTTAATACTGTAGAAATAGCAAGGGCTGTTTGGTTAGGGTCTTCAAAAACAAATGGGTTTAATCCGATTGAATTTGGATCGTTAGGATCTAGTAGATTTACCTTAAGATTTCTAGCCTCAGCAACTTTTCTAATATGATTTATTGATTCGATATCAGGAGATATGTATGTTACACCAACATTTTTGTAGATGTAATTATCTCCACTTCCACCAATAATCATTTTCTTCATGTAAGTATTGTAAACGTCAATTTTATTATCCTTTGGACTAATCATGTTTAGATTAAAGTTAGCATTTAAATAATCGTTAGTGTAAGGACAAGTTAATGTTGCAATTCCTGTTTTTAAAGCAGTAAATCCCATTTCTTTAGATACTTCTCTAAAGAAATATTTTTTGTCTACATCCTGAGCAATCATTGGTTCAAACAAAAGTGAAGTTTTACCTGAACCTGATACACCACAAACAAGAGTAGGAAAGAATCTTTTTTCTTCCGCAATTTTTACTACTTTTCCTGAATCTTTATCTGTACCGAATTTCATCTCACAAGTGTAAGCACCCCATGATGCTGATTTGTCTGCAAGATTGATTCCATTATAATCATAAATTGATTCATAAAGTGTCTTGGTATCGTGAACAGTTGTTATTAACCACTTTATAACTGGATAGAATGTTGTAAGTGGTAAATATAATGCAAGTGCTGAAAATGCTGGCTTAACTAAGCTGTAGAAGTTTGTAACTATGTATGTAAAGTTTGGAACGGACAAGAATAACATCCAGCCCAATTGATTAAAGAATTGTGTGAACATAGATACAATTAAAATATACAAGCTTATAATATATACGTCAAAGAACGTAAGCTTTATTTCATCTGAATCGGCATATTTTGATGAACCAGAGAATAAGAATGCAAACACAGGACATGCAAGTGCTAATGCATAAGTTAATGGTCCCCAATAAGATACTGCCATTCCGGTAAAAATCATAAGAAGCATTTCAACTATTCTATCTATTACTAAATATGATGTTACAAGTGTTAGTACATATGTTAAAAAAGTGTTTCTGTCTGTTTTTAAATATTTCAAAAGTTTATCTAATAATTTCAAAAAATTCACCGCTTTCATTTTACTTGTATAAGTATAAAAATATACATATATATTATCTTATAAAATGGCGAAAAAAACAAGAGGTTTGGGCAATTTTCTGCATAAAAATTGAGTTTTTTTAGTCAAACATCTAGTAAAATTCACTAAAAGATGATAAACTATTTTAAATTGTAAATTTTTCAAATTGATTTACAAATATTTATAACAAAGAGTGAGAAAATTATGAATTTGGAAAAGGTATATAACCAAATAAAAAATAGCAGTAGAGAAGAAACAGAAAAATACTTACTAGAAAATGTGAAAAAACTCTTAGAAAGCATAGAAACTTCAAGATTTTTTGTATTTTATTATTTAAGATCTTTAAAACTTAATGAAGCAATTAAAAGAAATTTCTGCCTATTTCTAAAAAAAGCAGGATACAGAGTTGATGATTTTTTAGAGGAATTTATTGATTTTTATCCGGGCAATAGGGAATTTTTACTTGAAAATATGGATAATATTATTTCAAGAGATGTATATCCTAATTTAACAAGAGTGGTTAGAGCACTTGCAAAAGAGGGAAAAGATATACAAGAAAGTTTAAATACCATTTTGAATAATAAGAAGGAAATCTTAGCAGAAGAAATACTAAGAGAATATGCAGATTTAATTGGGCTAAAAAATGAAGATCAAATTATCGGGTGTTCTAAAACACTTTCAGCAATATTCACAGATTTAATGGAAAGTGAGAACAAACCATTATCTGAACTAGAGTATATAGGAGAGGGCTCATATAGCGTGGTTCTTGGCTTAGGCAACAAAGTAATTAAAGTTGGATATGAAAGACAGAATTATAATATGCCAAACCACAGAAGAATTTTGCAACCAATTATGAGGTCTAATTATACGATAAATGGAAAAGTTGTTGCATGTTTTGAGGTAACAACAAGAGCCAGAATGCTTACTGATGATGAGATGAATCACAATTGCGGAATTCTTTATAAAATTTATAAAGAATTAAGAGACGATGGAATTGTGTGGACAGACATAGATTGGGAGAATATTGGAGTGTTGTTGGAAGACAATGTTACTACTTTGAATGGAAAGCAATTTGAGGTTGATGATAGTTCAGTAGGTTTTGTGTCAAAAAAAGGTGGAGACTCTTTAAAAAAGGGAGAAGTTGCAATAATAGATACTGATTATATTTACAGGGCAGATGATTCTAATAAAGAATGGGTTGCCGGTGCCGAAAGATTTGAACAAAAATATCAAAAAGAAAAAATGGAAGAACAAGATAGAAAAAGAAAAGCAAAAAAGGCAGAGAAGAAATTGAATATAAGAAAGAATAAGAACAGTATTGAAGAGAATGAAGAAAGATAGAACAAAAGGAGGAAAAGTAGATGGTAGTGTGGGGCTACGACATAAGAGTTTATTTTTTATTGTTTATGATATATTCAGTGTTAGGCTGGACTATGGAAGTAACATGTAAATTAATTCAATATAAAAGATTCATAAATAGAGGGTTCTTGATTGGACCATATTGCCCAATATATGGCTGCGGAGGAATTTTAATTACAGTATTGTTGAACAGGTACATGTCAGATCCATTTGTTTTATTTGTAATGGCAATTTTACTTTGTGGAACTCTTGAGTATTTAACTAGTTATTTCATGGAGAAGGCCTTCAAAGCTAGATGGTGGGATTATAGCCAAAGAAAGTTCAATATTAATGGTAGAATTTGTTTAGGAACAATAATTCCATTTGGAATACTAGGATTGTTTATAAGCTATGTATCAAATCCTTTCTTACTAGGAAAAATACAAGAGATTCCAGAACTTTGGTTAAACATATTATTCTGGTTTTTACTTGCAATCTTTGTGGTCGATAATATTGTTTCAGGAATTGTTGTTAGATTCTTGAAGAAAACAGAAGTTAGTGTTAGTAAAAAAGAAGATAATACGGAAGAAATAACAAAACAGGTAAGAGAAATACTAGATCAAAAATCTGCACTACATAGAAGATTGATGAACGCTTACCCTAAATTGCAAGCTGTTAAAATAAAGTTTAAAGAAGAGAAAGAAAAAATAAAGAAACAAGCCAAAGAACAGAAAGATGAAATAACAGCAAAAGTAGAGGGCACTGCTAAAGAGGTTTCAAAAAGAGTAAGTAGTGCTGGAAAGATAGTTACAGATAAGGTAAAGGGTGTAACTAAAATAGAAAAAAAGAAAAAAGAAGAGAAAAAACATATTGACGAAAATAGTGGTGAAGAAATTGAAAATAAAAAAAGCAGTGAACAAAAGAATAATGACGAAAAATAGAAAATCAAATGTATAATAAAAGAACAAAAAAACAATAAAAATAAAGGATTCCAAATTCAAAGTTCTACTTTTAAAGTAGAGCTTCGAATTCGGAATCTTTTTTATTAAGTGATGAATTCTTAGAACTATTTAAATCTCGAGATTTTAGCTTCTTTAAAAATTCGGAGATTTCATCTTCAGAATAAAACATTGATGCTCTTTTAAATATATTTTTGTAGATGTCTTGATATTCAGAATTATAGTTATCTAACATCTCCGAAAGCCCTTTTCTAGACCCGTCTTTGTGGTACTCTAAATTAAGAATAGGATATTCTTGTAAAAGTTCAGGGTGGTTTTGAATAATTGGGTCAAATATCAAATTCAAGTTTAAATATAAGCCTCCATGAATTTTGTTTTCTGCTGAATTATAATGAAATTCTTCTGATTTAGAATCATCTTGCATTTGACGCAAATCACTCGCAAAGCAAGGATTATTTTTTTCAACAGTAGAAGGTACTAAGTTAAGTTCTCTACAATAAGAAACCGTTTTTTGAGCACCAACTTCTCTAGCATTTATTTCAGAGAATACATTCCAATAATTAGATGAATAGTATTTTCCGTCGAACTCTGATAGAATAGTGTCCTTTTGCATCAAATATTTGTTATATGAAAATACTGAACCAGATGAAAAATCTCTGAACTGCACCGCATGGTGACATTCATGAAATACAGTATTAAGCGCAGTAGCACAGGTACTAGAAGAGATAGTATTTTCGTTCAAATAAATAATTTTGTTATCTTCGCTACATAGTCCAAGGTAGGTATTGTCTTGTAAAGCAGTGTAGTGACCAGCTATTGCAATATAAGAATTAATTTCATTAGTTCTTAGAGTATATCTTGCTAAATCTTCCATAATGCGTTTTTGCAGGCCGAAATATTTTGGATTGCTTATAGGATTTTCTGGATTAGAAAATTGGGCAACTAAGTAATTTACATATTGAATTGGGATAATTCCAATTAATAAACGTATTTTTACAAGCGAGTCAACAAAATTTTCAAATGTTGCAGAATCCATTTTAGAACATGAATTAATATACCTAGCAAAATCCGACATATCTGGATAGTCCATTTGTGATATTTTAATATCATTTTGCATCAAATCAGAAATCCTTCTTTGAGTTTCTGGAGAAAATCTCTGAAGTTTGTACAATTGCAAAATAACATCTAAACCATCATTATTTATAAAACAATTTTTATCATTTTTATATCCAATAGATAAATATTTACATACAACATCTGCAAAGTCCGGATTACATGATAATTGAGCTAAATTATCAGACAGCAAATATGTATTTACAAAGCAATCAAAACTTTCAAAATTTTCAGGAGTCTTTAAATATTGCGTTGCAGTTTGCCATAACGAAAAATTATCTTTAGAAAAATCTCCTAAATTAAATTGAGAGGTAAGATAATTGTTAAGAGCTGTAGGTGTTTTAGAAAGCTCTGAAAGATATTGTCTACTAACATCAAAAAACTTTCTAAAGATGTCTATATACTTTTGTGCATAATCAGGACATGAATTGCTATCACTCAACAAGTACGAAAATGAAGAAATCAAGTGTATAAAATTATTATCAAAAACTAGAAGCTTCATCTTCGAATCTGAACTCATAATATCTTCTAATAATGTTTCAAAATATTTTGAATAATCTTTTAGTATTTTTATATCTCCGTCAAGAGGAGTACCAGAACTAATTCTTTGGCACATAGAAGAAATGTAATTAAAAATGATATCTTCATTGCCAATAGCCAAGTTTTCTTCTGGACTTGTAGAAGGTGATTGTAGCCTTTTATTAATAAGATCTTCAGCAAACAAGTTGCTGATTAAGGTATTTGAAAATGCAACATCTTTTTTACTATCTACAACATAGTTAATTAGTTTATCTGTTTTTAAATCGTTTGGAGAAAATCTGTATAAATATAATGCAGTTGATATTACAGATTGTTTTTGAGCAGGACTCAAACCACCATGACGTAGATTGTGAATTAAGAAATTCTCGAACGATTTGTAACATTCAGAATTCTGCAAGCTTTTATCTACAGAAAGCAGACTATTAAACAAATCACAAATAGTTGATTTGTCTTTAAAGTTGCAGTAATTCAAAATCGTAGAAACTGTCATATCAAAACTCTTGTCTGTAGTTGATAAATTCATTTCGTCAAAAGAACCTGCAACTTTTGTGGCAAGCTCAATATTACTTCTTAGAAAGTAAACAGACATACTATTAAGTTTTGAAGACAAATTTAACATTAAATCTCTCCAATTAGGATTGCTTAATAATTCATATCCATTTTTCAGCATATCATTAGAGACTTTATTATCAAATTCAGTAAAGTAATTTGAAATTGTCTGCATATCTTTGTTGGTTTCTAAAGAGTGAATTACAAGAGCAGAAAGAATTTGTAAATGTTCTATTACCATACTATTGTTAAAATCAAGATTTTGTGCTTTTTCGGGTTCAAAGGAAATAGCATCTAATCTACTTATAGCAGGTATTTCCGAAATAAGTCTTCTTAGCAAATCATCAGAATTTTGTCCTCTAAAAATTGTTATTGCATTGCTTACAACAGAATAGTCTGTAATATAATGTGGATTACTTGTATAAATACTTTTTAATAATTGAAAAATGCAAAGTGATAAATGACTTGCATCATAATAGTTATCAGGAAATCCATGTTTCTTTATTTCATTGCTAGTTTTGTATAAATAGAAATATTGAAAATTACAGCCTTTATTAGGTGATGCTAGGGCAACGGCGATTGATCCAATAACATCAGAGGTGGTAAATTCAAAACAATTTAGTGTTCTTTCTGAATAATTAGAAATCTTTTTGCAATCATCTGAAGATATAAATTTTGTATTGCGTAAAAAGTAATGTACAAAATTTGCATGTTCAGTGGCAACATTTCTAAAAATATTAACATGATTAGAAACTAGTCTTTTATTATTTAATAATGAATTTAAAGTTGCAATTAAGTTGTTATATTCGGGCATAGTAATAAGAGCCAGCTGACAGTTTGGCTCATCATAAACTCTATCCATAAATGAAGGAAAATTCTCAACAAAAAGTTTAATTAATTTCAAATCATTCAAGTTACCATTATTATTACTCATGTTTTCGACCGATTTTGAGACTTTTACAAAATAGTTCCTTAATTTTTCTAAATCCATTATAATATCTCCAAAAAGTTATATAAATTAATAATAGCATTAATGGAAAATATAGTCAATGGAAAATATGAGAATGAATAAAAAGTTAGATAGGTGAAAAAGTAAATTCTATTTACCGACTAAAAGTTAATTTAATGAAGTAAGAAATATTTGTTGACATAGATTACAGAGAAGAATTATAATAAAAATGGTCGAAAGATGAAAATGCATAAGATAAAGAGAACTACACATCATTTATGCAAGATTTGTACGAGAAAGGAAAAATATTAAGAAATGAAAATAAAGAGAAAACAACAAATTATATTAATTGTAGTGATAATAGTACTTGTAATAGCAATAACTGCTGTTACAGTAACGATGATAAAAAGCAAGTCTAAAGAAACATTGGCAAAGAATATTACTGAATTATACGAAAATGAAGAAAATGTTTTAATAGTTGATATGGGACAAAATACAGAAGAGAATGAAATAACAGATGAATTTTTAAATGAAGAAACCGAGAATACAGTCGATAACAAAGTAGAAAAAAATAATAATAAGACAGTTAGTACAAAAAAATATAAAATAGATATAAACTGTGCACAAAATGTTGTTAATATATATGAAAAAGATGAAAATGGAGAGTACACAAAATGTGTTAAGGCAATGCTTTGCTCAATTGGAGGCGCAACTCCAAGAAGCGGAACATATAAACTGAAAAAATACGGTGGCTGGGAATGGAAAGGATTACAGGGAGATGTGTATGGACAGTATGCAACACAAATAACAGGAAATATATTGTTCCACTCTGTACCATATACAAGAAAATATGATAACTCAAGTTTGGAATATTGGGAGTATGATAAACTTGGAACTAATGCATCTCTTGGTTGCATTAGACTAACTGTAGGAAATGCTAAATGGATATATGATAATTGCTCTACAGGAACATTAGTTACCTTCTATAGTGATTCAAATCCGGGGCCACTGGGAAAACCATCTGAGCAAAAAATATCAGGTGTTGAATCATGTAGGGAATGGGATCCAACAGATCCTGCAGGAGAAAATCCATGGAGAAATTATTCAAAAGATGATAAGAATCAAGAGCAAAAACCAGAACAAAATACAGAAAATGTAGAGAAAAATAGAGAAGCTGAAAATGTTATAGAAAATAAGGAAACTGAAAATATTCAAGGAAATAAAGAAGCAGAAAATACACAAGGCAATAAGGAAGCTGGTAATACTCAAGAAAATGTACAAGGCAACAAGGAAGCTGGCAATACTCAAGAAAATGCACAAGGCAACAAGAAAAATGAAAATACTGCGGAAAATGAGCAGAACAATAAAGAAAACAATAATACGCAAAATAAAAAAGAAATTAGTAATACCTAAAGAAAAGCAGAGAATGAAAACACAAATAAAGGTGAAAAACAAATTGAAGCAGAAAGTTCAAATAAAGAAAATGAAATGAGAGGAAACACAGAATAAACTTATGAAATATGAATTTGAAGTACCAGGAGAAATTGTTGGAAAAGAGAGACCTCGTGTAAATATGTACACTGGAAGAGTGTACACTCCAAACAAGACAAAGGATTATGAATTCTTAGTACAACAATATTTCAAATTAAAATATCAAAACTACACAACAATAGAAGGAAGAATAAAAATAGATATAATAGCATACCTAAAAATTCCTAAGAGCACAAGCAAAGCAAAAAGAGAAGAAATGCTTGCAAATAAAATTAGTCCAACTAAAAAACCAGATGTTGATAATATAGCGAAATCAATATTAGATGCGATGAATGGATTCGTATTCAAAGACGATAATCAGGTAAGTAAAATATCTGTAGAGAAAAGATTTGCAGACGAAGAAAAAGCAGCAATTACAGTGGAAGAATATTAAGCAAATGTAAATTAAGAGAAGAGAGTAAAATGTGAATTTTATGTGAAATTAGCACTCTAACATTGACTTTGCTAAAAATAAGAACTATAATACGTTTTAGATTGAAATGAATTATAGTTTTTTTATGTATAAAAATATAAATACTATGCAAATTAAGGTTTATAGGCTAATCTTAAAACCTAAATTAATTGTGGAATGTGTGGGACTAGAAGATGGTCTAAAACATTCTAGAAAAGGAATGATAGAAATGGAAAACAAACAATTTAAAGCTGAATCAAAAAGACTACTAGATTTAATGATTAATTCAATTTATACAAATAAAGAAATCTTTTTAAGAGAATTAATATCGAATGCGAGTGATGCAATAGACAAGCTATATTTTAAATCTTTAACAGACCAAACAATAAAAGCTAACAGAGAAGATTTATGTATTAGAATAACACCAAATAAGGAACAAAGAACTCTTGTAATAGAAGATAATGGTTGCGGAATGAATAAACAAGAGCTTGAGGAAAACTTAGGAACTATTGCTAAAAGCGGTTCATTAGCATTTAAAGAAGCTGCAAAGCAAAGAGAGGAAAAACTTAATGGAGAGAAGAATATATCAGCAAATGACGAAGTAAATATAATTGGTCAATTTGGTGTAGGATTCTATTCAGCCTTCATGGTTGCTTCAAAAGTAAGAGTAGAAAGTAAAGCAATTAATGAAGAAAAAGCTTATGCTTGGGAATCTTCTGGAGCAGATGGTTATACAATAGAAGAATGTGATAAGAAAGACGTAGGTACAAAAATTATACTTACATTAAAAGAAGACACAGAAGACGATAAATACAGTGACTTCTTAGCAGAATATAAAATTGAAGAACTTGTAAAGAAATATTCAGACTACATTCGTTATCCAATAAAAATGCAGGTTGAACATGAAGTTGAAGTAAAACAAGACGAGTCAAACAAAGAAAATACAACTCCTAAATACGAAAAGGTAAAAAGTGATGAAACACTAAACAGCATGATTCCTATTTGGAAGAAGAGTAAGGCAGAAGTTTCAGAGGAAGACTACAATAATTTTTATCAAGAAAAATTTGCAGACTATCAAAAACCTTTAAAAGTAATAAGAACATCTGTTGAAGGAGACGTAAGCTACACCGCACTTCTTTATATTCCATCACATACACCTTACGACTACTACACAAAAGACTTCAAAAAAGGATTACAATTATATTCTAATGGTGTGCTAATAATGGATAAATGCGAAGATTTACTTCCAGATTACTTTAGCTTTGTAAAAGGATTAGTAGACAGTCCAGATTTATCATTAAATATTTCAAGAGAAATGTTACAACATGATAGACAACTAAAAATAATTGCAAAAAATCTTGAGAAAAAAATAAAATCAGAATTAATGGATATGATGAAAAAAGACCGTGAAGGATATACAAAATTCTTCGAGACTTTCGGAACGACATTAAAGTTTGGAGTGTACAATGATTGGGGAATGAACAAAGATAATTTAAAAGATTTATTAATGTTCTATTCATCAACAGAAAAGAAACTTGTAACTCTTGATGAGTATGTTGCAAGAATGAATGAAGGTCAAGAGCAAATCTACTATGCGTGTGGAGAAACAGTGGATAAAATAGATTTATTACCACAGGTAGAAGTGGTTAAAGACAAAGGATTTGAGGTTCTATACTTAACAGAAGGAATAGATGAATTTGTAATGCAAGTATTAATGCAATACAAAGAGAAAAAACTTGTAAATGTTAGTACAAGTGAATTAGACTTAGATAGCAAAGAAGAAAAAGAAGCATTACAAAAGGAAAATGAAGAAAACAAGGACATGTTTACATTCATGAAAGATGCAATAGGAAGCATAGAAGAGGTAAGATTCACACACAAATTAAAGAATCACCCAGTATGTCTTACATCAACAGGAGCAGTATCTGTAGAGATGGAAAAGGTAATGAACCAAATGCCAACAAATCAAAAATTAAAGGCTCAAACAGTACTAGAAATAAATGATTCACATCCAATAGCAGAAAAAATAAAAACATTGTACAAAGAAGATAAAGACGAATTAAAGAAATATTCAGAAGTACTATATGCTCAAGCAAGATTAATAGAAGGTTTACCAGTAGAAAATCAATCTGAAATAAGCAATTTAATATGTGAAATAATTGCAAAATGATATTGTTACAATTGATTCAAAATAAATGCCAAATAATGGTGCCATTGATGCAAAATAATTTTAAAATAATATTGACATAATACAAAAAAAGTACTATTATAAGAATATGTGAATAGATAAGCAATGAGACAAAGTAAAATAAAGGTTACTTTTAGAGAAGAATTGCCATAGGCTGAAAGCAATTCTAAGCAAACATATTTGAAAAACTACCTCACAGGAAACTGGCGAAAGCTTGCTTAGTAAATTAAGTAAAAAATTAGGATGGAACCGTGCATATATGCACTCCTAAATGTTAAAAGCATTTGGGAGTGTTTTTGCTTTCCAGATGCAACATAAAAAGCTGATGAAGAAGTCAGCAAAAGGAGGATTTTTTATGATAATTACATTAAAAGACGGAAGCAAAAGAGAAGTACAGGAAGGTATTTCTGTAATAGACCTTGCAAAAGAGATTAGCGAAGGTTTAGCAAGAGTTGCAACTGCAGGAAGAGTAGACGGAAAAGTTGTTGATTTAAGATACAACTTAAACAAAGACTGCAATGTAGAAATTTTAACATTTGATGATGAAGATGGAAAGAAAGCTTACTGGCATACAACATCTCACATAATGGCACAAGCTATCAAGAGATTATATAAAGATGTTAAGCTTGCAATTGGACCAGCTATAGATGGTGGATTCTACTACGATTTCGATACAGAATACAGATTTTCAGAGGCTGATTTCGAGAAGATAGAAGCTGAAATGAAAAAGATTATAAAAGAAGATCTACCAATAGAAAGATTTGAACTTCCAAGAAGCGAAGCTATCAAATTAATGAAAGATGCAGGAGAAGACTATAAGGTAGAATTAATAGAAGACTTACCAGAAGACGAAGTTTTATCATTTTACAAGCAAGGTGAATTCACAGATTTATGTGCAGGACCTCACTTAATGAGTACTGGAAAAGTAAAATGTGTTAAATTATTATCAACTTCAGGAGCTTACTGGAGAGGTGATGAAAAGAATAAAATGCTTCAAAGAATTTATGCTATATCATTCCCAAAGGCAAGCTTGCTTGAGGAACACTTAGCAAAATTAGAAGAAGCAAAACAAAGAGATCACAGAAAATTAGGAAAAGACTTAGAGCTATTTATGACACATAAATTAGTAGGTTCAGGACTTCCAATGTATTTGCCAAATGGTGCAACAGTAAGAAGATTGCTAGAAAGATACATTCAAGACAAAGAAATAAGAATGGGTTACAAACACGTATACACACCATCACTTGCAAACGTTGAATTATACAAAACATCAGGACACTGGGATCACTACAAAGAAGATATGTTCCCAGTAATGAAAATGGACAACGAAGAATTAGTATTAAGACCAATGAACTGCCCACATCACATGCTAATATTCAAGAGCAAAATGCGTTCATACAAAGACTTACCAATTAGAATTGGTGAATTAGCACACGACTTCAGATATGAAGACAGCGGAACAGTTTGTGGTATTGAAAGAGTACGTGAGATGTGCCAAAATGATGCACACTTATTCGTAAGACCAGATCAAATAAAAGATGAAGTTGGAAAAGTTGTAAAATTAATACTAGATGTTTACAAAGACTTTGGATTCAAAGACTACAAGTTCAGATTATCATTAAGAGACAAAAATGACAAACACAAATACTTTGATGATGACGAAATGTGGGACAAGGCAGAAAGCCAACTTCGTGAAATACTAACAGAATTAGGATTAGATTTCTATGAGGCAGAGGGCGAAGCAGCATTCTATGGTCCAAAGCTAGACGTACAATTAAAATCTGCAATAGGACATGATGTAACAGTTTCAACTTGCCAATTAGACTTCTTATTACCACAAAGATTCGAACTAGAATACATTGGCGAAGATGGAAAAGCTCATAGACCAGTTGTAATACACAGAGCAATACTTGGAACACTAGACAGATTTATGGCATTCTTAATAGAAGAAACAAAAGGAGCATTCCCAACATGGCTTGCACCAGTACAAGTAAAAGTACTTCCAATATCAGATAAGCACTTAGAATATGCAAACAAAGTAAAAGAGGCATTACAAGATAAAGAAGTAAGAGTAGAAGTAGACGATAGAGCAGAAAAAATCGGATACAAAATACGTGAAGCACAACTTCAAAAAGTTCCATACATGCTAGTTGTTGGAGATAAAGAACAAGAAGCAGGAGAAGTCGGAGTTCGTAACAGAAAAGACGGAGACGTTGGAGCAATGAAGCTAGAAGACTTCGTTGAAAAAATAGATGAAGAAATAAAAACATTTGCAAAATAAAATATACAATCAAAAAGCAACAATATATCAAATAATATTGTTGCTTTTTGCTAATGATAATTATAATAAATTTATGGAGGAAAAATGGAGCTTGTTGATGTATTTAATAAAAGAAGAGAAAAATTAGGCTATACAAGAGAAAGAGGAAATTTAGATAAAAATGAATATAGCATTTCAGTTCATGTTTGGCTTCTTGAAGAGGATAAATTGTGGATTCAGCAACGTTCTAATGAAAAAAAGATGTTTCCAGGATTGTGGGAACAATCAGGTGGCGGAGTAATGAGCGGTGAAAATAGCTTAGAAGCGGTAAAAAGAGAAACTAAAGAAGAATTAGGATTAGAAGTAAAAGATGATGAAATAACTTATATAGGAAGTTATACAAGAGTTAAAGACATAGTTGATATATGGCTAATACAAAGATTATTTTCAAAAGATAAAATGACATTGCAAAATGAAGAAGTAGAAAATATTAAAAAAGTAACATTTGAAGAATTTGATAAAATGATAGAAAATGGAGAAGTAGTACCAACGATAAATCCTTCATATAACTTATTGAAAAATTATTATAACGTATATATGAAAGGAAAAATTAAATAATGTAGTGTCGAAACTTGTCAATGAGTTTTTGTTGACAATGTAGTATAATTAATGTATAATTCTGCTATGAAAAGGAGGAGAAAAAATGCCATTAATAATTCCGAGTGCTGATTTAAGGAACAATTATAATAAAATTTCAAAAAGATGTCATGAAACTAAAGAACCAATATATATCACAAAAAACGGTGTAAACGATTTAGTGGTTCTAAGTGATGAAGCTTTTGAAACAATAAGAAAACAAAATGAAAAGTGCGAAGAAGAAAGAATAGAAAAACTTATATCAGAAAAATTTGATAAACAATAT
>ULUK01081978.1_pt1 | contig 20373 bp, 9 predicted proteins | sample 1958451 | NCBI WGS metagenome assembly ULUK01 (sample SAMEA4835758, study PRJEB28245) | human gut metagenome | biome: gut microbiome; material: fecal sample | place: Denmark | collected 2008
CAACTTATCGAACAAAAGCTTTTTTTGAAACCCGGATTCGGGCGTGACGACTTGATACGTGTCACCGATATCAACAAGAATGATCTCAGCCCCCTGTTGCGGAGATATGCGGGCTCTGACAATTTCAACGATTATCTGAATGGTCTGAAAATAGAGTATTCCATTAAACTGATGAAAGAAAAACCTTATCTTTCTGTTGACGCGATTGCCGAAGAGGCTAATTTCAATAGCCGTAGCACATTCTATCGAGCTTTTGTAAAGATTTCAGGAATGACTCCTGCACAATACATGCGCACTAAAATAGAGTAATCATATCTGTTCCTTGAAGTTATAACGAATGCCTTAAGCATTAATTGTTGCAATACATTTTTCTTTTCTAGAATAAAATATACTTTCAGTCCGTAATTTGCAAAGCTGTTATGGCAGGTAAGACATCTTAGGCGATTGATATTGGAACTGTTCATCAGTTTGCACTGCTTGGTGGTGTTAAGTAACGCTAAAGATCTAACAAGACTGGAAACGTACTATAATGTCACAAATCTATAACTAATTATTCATGTCACACGCTACCTTTGCAAATAGGAAATCAAAGACTATTATCATGAAAAAACTATCATTTTTATTACTAAGTTTTTGCACAATCCTGTGCATGTACGGACAAAAAGCACACGAACTTCAATCACCGGATGGTAACCTCCGGATAGTCATTAACCTTTCAGATAAGATTCAGTACGACGTGATGTACAGGAACGACATATTGCTGCAACAATGTGCTCTTCGATTGGAAGTAGGTAACCAACAATTGGGAAGCAATCCTAAACTCACAAAAGTAAGCAGAAAAAGCATAAACGAATCTCTTACACCGGTAATTCCACTAAAATATTCCATCGTATCCAACACATACAATCAACTACTACTAAAATTCAAAGGAGATTATTCTATTGAATTCCGTGCATTCAATGACGGAGTCGCCTATCGTTTCATTACAGACAAGAAAGGAATAATCGATGTGAACAGCGAAACTCTTCAGATAAACTTCCCGGAGAATTATCTGCTTCATGTGCAGCAACCGGGCGGTTTTAAAACAGCTTATGAAGAAGAGTACCGCCACATACAAAGTAATGAATGGAAAACGTCAGATCCAATGATACTCCTACCTGTACTTATAGATACACGGAAAGAATATAAAATCCTGATCAGTGAATCTGATTTGACAGACTATCCGGCTTTGTTTTTTAAAAGTAATGGCAATAACAGCATGTCTTCCATATTTCCTAAAGTTCCTCTGGAATTCGGTGAAGACGGAGACCGTAGCCTCAAAATAGAGAAAGAAGCAAGCTACATTGCCCGAACCAATGGAAAACGCAGTTTCCCCTGGCGCTACTTTGTCATCAGCACAAACGACGAACAATTAATAGAGAATACCATGACCTATCAGCTCGCACAAAAAAATGTATTGAAGGATACTTCTTGGATTAAACCGGGATTGGCAAGCTGGGAATGGTGGAATGGTGCCACCCCTTACGGAGCGGATGTAGACTTTGTAGCAGGCTGTAATCTGGATACTTATAAATATTTCATTGACTTTGCCGCCCACTATGGAATACCTTATATCATCATGGATGAAGGCTGGGCCATGTCCACAAGAGATCCTTATACTCCCAATCCAACAGTGGATGTTCATGAACTTATCCGCTACGGTAAAGAAAAGAATGTAGGAATTGTACTTTGGCTGACATGGTTAACGGTAGAAAAGAACTTCGGTTTGTTCGAGACATTTGAAAAATGGGGCGTGAAAGGTGTCAAAATTGATTTTATGGACAGAAGCGACCAATGGATGGTAAACTATTATGAAAGAGTTGCCAAAGAAGCAGCCGAGCATCATCTGTTCGTCGATTTCCACGGATCATTTAAACCGGCAGGTCTGGAATACAAATACCCCAATGTCCTTTCTTATGAAGGGGTAAGAGGTATGGAGCAAATGGGTGGATGCCAACCGGACAATAGCGTTTATCTGCCTTTCATGAGAAATGCAGTAGGCCCGATGGATTATACTCCGGGCGCTATGCTGAGTATGCAACCGGAGATCTATCGTTCCGAGCGTCCCAATTCAGCCAGTATCGGTACACGCGCTTATCAGATGGGATTATTCATTATATTCGAAAGCGGAATTCAAATGATGGCAGACAATCCAACTCTCTACTACCGTAACGACGAATGTACACGCTTCATCACCCAAGTGCCACAAACTTGGGATGAAACCATTGCTCTGAAAGCCAAAGTTGGCGAATACGCTATCGTAGCCAAACGCAAAGGAGATAAATGGTATATCGGTGGCATGACCAATAATAGAGAGCAACAACGAGACTTTGAACTAAACCTGAACTTCCTGAAAGAAGGACAAACCTACCGTATGACCTCCTTTGAAGACGGAATAAACGCCAACCGCCAAGCTATGGATTATCGTATGAAAGAGCGTACACTTAGAAAGGGAGATAAGTTAACTATAAGTCTGGCACGCAATGGTGGTTTTGCAGCTGTAATTGAATAATCTAACAGTTAATCCGGAGAAGTTTTTTGAATCTCCTCCCCCTGAGAATTACTTTAACACAAAATTATTAACAGAAATACTCAAATAAAAAATGAAACGTATTGTTTTTTTAGATTATGTACGCGTATTCGCATGTTTCCTTGTCATTTTGGTCCACGCCAGTGAAAACTTTTATGGCGCTGCCGGATCTACAGATATGGTAGGACCTCAGTCTTATTTGGCCAGTGAAACAGACCGGCTATGGGTAGCAGTTTACGACGGTTTCTCACGCATGGCAGTACCACTATTCATGATTGTTTCCGCCTTCCTCCTTGCACCGATGAAAAAAGAACAGACCACATGGCAATTTTACCGTCAGCGCTGCTTACGCATCCTGCCACCATTTTTTATTTTCATGATACTCTATAGTACCTTACCAATGTTGTGGGGAGCGATCAATGGAGAGACATCATTGAACGATATGTCGCGAATATTACTGAACTTCCCATCACAGGCCGGACACTTATGGTTTATGTATCCTTTGATCAGTCTTTATTTGTTCATACCCATCATATCACCGTGGCTGAGTAAAGCCACAAAGAAAGAAGAGCGTTTCTTCATTGGGCTATTCCTGTTATCAACATGTATGCCGTATCTCAACCGCTGGTGTGGTGAAGTATGGGGGCAATGTTTCTGGAATGAGTACCACATGCTATGGTATTTCTCAGGCTATCTGGGATACCTCGTATTGGCACATTACATACGTGTTCACCTTACATGGAACCGTTCCAAACGTCTCACCGTAGGAGGTATTCTAATGATTATCGGAGCTGTATGGACCATTTATTCATTCTATATCCAGGCTGTGCCCGGAGAAATTCTTTCCACACCTGTAATAGAAATAGGATGGGCTTTCTGTACAATCAATTGTGTGCTTCTTACAACGGGTACATTCCTTATTTTCACATGCATCAATCGTCCAAATCCCCCACGAATTCTAACAGAAGCATCAAAACTCAGCTATGGCATGTATCTCATGCATATATTCTGGCTCGGGTTGTGGGTAACAGTATTCAAGCACACTCTGGCACTGCCTACCGTTGCGGCTATACCTTGTATTGCAGTGAGTACATTCATTTGCTGTTTCGTAACAGCAAAGATCATCTCATTTATACCGGGCAGTAAATGGATAATAGGATAAATATCAAATTGTTTATGGAAAATTGGGGGGCTGATCCTGACGCTTCATTAGTGAACGGAGTAAGCCCATCAATGACTTTAAATATTAACTAATTAAACTTGCAGGTACGCATATAAGTACATATATTTGCATAATCATAAAAAGGAAGAATTATGAGAACAGCTAATTATACAGATTTAAGAGCGAACCTTAAAGGGTACATTGACGCAGTAGTTGACGATTGCGATACAGTAATTATTAATCGCGGAAATGGGAAGGGAGTAGTGATGATTTCTCTGGATGAATATAACTCTTTGAGAGAAACTGAATATATCATGTCCTCACCTGAAATGATGGAGGCCATACGCAAAGGAGAGGAAGACATAAAGAATGGCAATTTCATATCACAAAATGAAGGAGAAAGCATAGATGATTTCTTAAATAGGGTGTCATGTACAGAATAACATTGTCAGAACAAGCACGAAAGGAATATCTTTACTTCTCACAAAGTGATAATAAAGCCATTCTGAATAAAATCGCAGCTTTGCTGAATGACATTGCAGAACATCCCTACACAGGATTAGGAAAGCCAGAGCCGCTAAAATATGAATTGGCAGGTAAATGGTCAAGACGAATCAGTGTTGAACATCGTCTTGTCTACTCTGTGAATGATGATATAATTGAGGTTCACATCTTCTCTATGAGATTTCATTATTCCAAGAAGTAACACATCATATACATTATTTGAAAAGGACATCTATTAAGTTAGATGTCCTTTTTTATGCATGGGTGATTTATTCAGAACGGATAGTTGGTAAAAACTCTGTGAGACTCTGTGGTGAATCAATTCATAACCTTACAGAAAGACATTAATTCCGTCAACGAGTTATTAAAAAACTGCAAACTCATAAATACGTGTGTCCTTGCCATTAGCGGCCTGTACCGGTTGAGTAACCAACAGACGCAGATAGCGTACCTTCTCAGTCTTACCCAAAGAATGGTTGATAACATTCTGCTTGTTTCCGGTTACAAAGTCCAATGTGCGCCATACTTCATTCGGGTTATTCCGGCCTTGCAAGAAGCAGCTGCCAGTGATATAAGAATAGCTTTCCTGAGCAGCATTCACCATCTTCCAACCGCTTATTTCCTTTTCCATTCCCAAATCAAAATCAATATAGTTAGGAAGCATAGAGGTATCGCACCATTTAGTATTCTCGTTTCCATCAATGAGAAATGCAGGTTTCTCATTGTCGTTGGTATATCCCGACCAAGCAACAATATGTTCCGGTTTCAACAGATTGATCTTCAGTTCTGCTGTCTTCTGCAAGCTGGTATCATCTTCATTGGCAGTCTGGAATAAAGTAGATAGTGCTTTAACAGGTGCATATGGTTCTTCAACCAATGTAGCAGCAAAAATAACAATATCTTTATTATCGGGCAGGATAACCTCAGTTGCTTTAGCAGGGATGTCAATGGCAAACTTGAACATATAAGTAAACTCATAAGCATGATCTCCTTCAGCGGAATGGCGGTGTGTACCGACATAGGCCACTTCTGCATCTTTCAAATAGCCTTGTGTATGGCCTGTATGCCCCCATTGTCCGATGAAACCGGTATAAGAAGGAACGACAATCTCCTGCAAATTCTTCCCTGCCTGGAATACGCCTCTAACATCTTCTTCAGCAGTTGCCGCAGCAGCCAGTATATACAAACGGTTATAGGAATGTCCGGCAGGCAGCTGCAAGGTATTTCCGCTACATAACATACCATTCATTTCTTCTTTTGTTTCCAGATGGAAAGGAACACAATTAACAGTTATATCGGCAGGTATTAATTCAGCGGCATAAGAATAACCGGCTTCGAAATTAGCCTCCCAACGAAATTCGTTCCAGCTGAAACATTTACGGTCATAATTGAGAGGCAGTTGTTCGCATCGCAATTCTTCCTTCTTATTATCATTGAAACGGACTTTATAGGTCCTGATGCTGTTGGGCTGTATAGAGACTTCCAGCTGATTACCGCTGAAGTCCGCACTTCCTATACTCTTCTCCGTACCATCTGCTTCAACGGCACTTGTAATAGTTCCTGCAAATGTCAGCACTGCATTTTGTGGAGCTTTGCCACTCGTTTCGTACACACGCACCACATATTCGTCCGAACTTTCCGCTTTCTTCAAAGCTTTGATGACAACGTTACTATTGTCCGAAGATGCGAAAGAGAAGGCTTTGCCCAATGTTCCGGAATGTTTCTCGGCAGCAAAAGCCTTCAGACGCTGATTCAATACTTCAGACTCCTTAACGACCTGCGCCTTATCCAAACCACCGGCATGCCCTACCAAACTATAAGTGAAAGTATGATATCCCAGGTCCTGACGGTCTTGATACGGATAGTTGTTCTTAGTCTCGGGTGTATGAAGCAATGTCAGGCGGGGGGTATGATTATCAGGTTTATCCCAGCCATATTTACTGTCATTCATAATAGAAACACCATAACTGCCGTCACTATCGGTTAAATCCGCCCAATATTGGGCATATACTTCATAAGCGGTCAATATATTATTACCTCTCTGAACGCTGCCTATACCCAGATCGTAGGTCGCCTTCTCGTTATCAACATTCAAGGGGAATTCTGCTTTCAGCAGTGCATTCGTTGACTGCCAGTTTATCTCATTGTAGAAGTCTATACGGTCAGCCAATTCTCCCTCGTAAAGCCGGATATACTGACGGAACAACGATTTGCCATGGCGCTTTTCTATACACAAAGTCTTGCGCAGGGCACCATTCTCACACAGATTCATTTTCACGTCTTCAGTAATAGAAACAGGTGCACGGTCAATAGTCTTTTTCAGAATCTCCCAAGCTGGCCAATTATATGATTCATTCTCAGTAAAAAGAGCCAGACGAATAGATTTGCCGTCCTTAACAAGTTCTTTATTGTTTTTCTTATCGTAAAGCGAGATTATATCTCCCTGCTTATCCAATGAGATTTTATAGACAGAGTTCTCCACTGTTGTTTCTGAAACAAAAGAATCTGCCTGCTTCTGGCTTCCGGAAAGTCGGACATCATACACGGCATATCCTGTAGCAGGTACAGTTGCTTCTATCAATAAATACACAGTTCCATTCCGGTAAGAAAGTAATTGGGAAGCAACTTGCTTGCCTTCCGCATTATAAACACTGACACCTTTAGGGAATTTGGGAGCTTCAATCGCTACCTCCGCTACATCCGTAACCGGAAATCCGAGTGCATTGTAGAACACAACCGGAACCCCCTTGACGCGAGTATCCATTTTCTCAGAAACAGCCCCTACCGAAGCTGTCAGAACACCTGAAAATTGCTTTAATGAAAGCAATTCATCATTCCACGAAAACTCATAAGCACGTGGGATACTGGTACCGGTAAGGTCATCATGGAATTGGTGGAAAATGAAACGCTTCCATGCTTCTGTCAGACTTTCACCCGGATAACCGGCTATACCCAACCAATCCGCTGCTACGGCCGCTCTTTCGGCAGCATCTCCCAAAAGTTCATTCTGACGGTTATAAAGCTTCATGGCAGCTTGCGAAGTATAACATCCGGTTCCATGTACATCCATCAGCAATTCACCGTTGAAAACGGGCAATTCCGAATGTTTTTCATAAGGAAGATAATCCTTGAATAACTGATCGCTCGTTGCGCTGATTATTTCTAGCGGTCCGTTCCCCTTGATACCTTTCTCTACAGAACTGACAGAGCCTATTGAGGGAGAACCACCCGTATCACCCGTACCATAATAGCGATAAACCGTATTCAATGGAGTGCGCTTAGTCAGTCCCAACAATTCTTTATCTTCCGACAGGTCAATGTTATTCCAGCGCTTACCATAATCATAGCCATGAGCAAGCATAATAGAAGAACCGTCAATCCCCTTCCACAATCCAAGCATAAAAGGATGTTTGCTCTCTCCATAAAAAGGATGGTTACGCCAGTCGAGTTTCTGCGAAGAAAAGCCGATGAGACCGCAATGTTTGGCAATAGTAGGCAACGTCCAGCCAAAGCCAAAACAGTCGGGCAAGAAAATATCCGTACCTTCTGTCCCGAACTCTTTTCTGTAATATTCCTGTCCAAGCAGGATGTTACGAATGGAAGACTCAACAGAGGGTACCAGCACATCCGATGCTTCCCAACTACTGCCACTGATATGCCAGCGACCTGAACGCACAAATGCTTTGAGTTGCTCATATTCACTGGGAAAGTATTCTTTCATCCAAGCATATTTGACACCTCCTTCAAAATTGAAGATATAATCGGGATACTTCTTCAACAAAAACAGATTACGGGACAAGGTATTCCAAACATACTCTTTGATGGTGGTTTGGACATCCCAATTCCATTGGGTATCCAGGTGGGCATCTGCCACCATATAAGCTTTCGCTTTTTTCTCCGGTTTTGCACTCTGTGCATGCATACTACCTGAACAAAGCAGCGCAGATGCTAATAGGATAACTGGTAATTTCATAGTAAAATATTCTATTGTGAATAATACAGATATTTATCAATCGCAAAAATAGCGGCACTTGCCTAAAAGCATACCTATATTTATGCCATAAAAGTATAATTACATGGCTATGGCTGTAAAACGCACAAAAAAGTCAGAAAACTATTACTCTTTTTTCTATGCTTCCCAACCATATCCTACCATAATTCTCTATCTTTGCAATACCTAATTAGTCCGATATACAGATATGAAAAACAAACACTACTTCCCTCAAGTTTCACTGCTTATCTGCATCTTATGCTGCTTTCCGCATTTGATTCATGCATACAGTCTACGGCAATTTTCAAACAAAAACGGCTTATCCAACAGTGCTATCTTATCCCTTTACCAGGATCATCAGGGAGTCATCTGGATCGGTTCATGTGATGGTCTGAATATTTTCGACGGCACCAATATACATGTATATAATCCTGTCAACCCGACGAAAGCCCCATTATCCGGAAACCTGATTAACGACATCATGGAGACTGAAAAGGATGTATTATGGATACAGACCAACTATGGACTGGACCGTCTGGATACCAAACTCCAGACATCCAAAAGCTTTACGGAGTTCAAAGACAAGAACTATATGGCAAAAAGCAGGGATAATGACCTTTTCATTGTAAAAGACGACGGATATATCTATTACTATCAACCGGAAAAACAACTCTTCCAAAAGTTGGAAGTACCTCAAATAGCATTCGGACACGTATTATCCACTATCATCGACAAAAACAATATTCTATGGGTATTCACTTCGAATAATGACACCCGCAGCTATCAGATAATCAAGAATAAAGAAGAGATAGCCCTCACCCCAAACAATCTTTTCAAACATTCCGAACAGTTATTATGGGCATTCGCAGAAGAAGACCTGATCTATTTCATCGATAAGACCTACTCACTCTATGAATATGACTTCGGAAATCAACAGCAATACTTTATTGCAGATCTCAAAGCAGAAGTCGAAACACGCGGAGAAGTTTCTTCCATCATCAAACAACAAAACGACTATTACATTGGCTTCAAAAGCAGCGGATTGATCGTATTGAAATATATGTCCGATCAGAAAATAAAATACCAGATGCAAGATACAGAAATCCATTCCGGCATCTTCTGCCTGATGAAGGACAAATATCAGGATATTGTTTGGATAGGAACAGACGGACAAGGGGTATACATGTATTTCAATGATACTTTCTCCATTACCAATACACTGCTGGATACTCCTGTATACCAGATAAACAACCCCGTACGTACCGTTTACTACGACGAGGAACAAACCTTATGGATAGGAACCAAAGGAGGAGGTATATTGCGTATCAGGAATTATTCTCCGGAAACCAATGCAGCAGTTTCTTTCGACCGGATCTCCATCAGCAACAGTACCTTAACCGACAACACCGTCTATTGCTTTGCCCCGGGTTCTGCGAACAGGCTATGGATTGGAACGGAAAACGGGCTTAACTACTATTCATACCAGAATAAACAGTTGAAAGCGTTTACAGTGATAGCCGATGGAAAGAAGGTGAAATATGTACATTCCATCAACGAATTAAATGATACCACTTTATGGGTATCCACTGTAGGTGAAGGTATCGTAAAAGTTATTTTGGATAAAACCGGTAGCTCTCCTTCCGTTAAATCGGCTACCAGAATTGTTCTGGATGACGGGCGTATGGCTTCCAATTATTTCTTTACCTCCTTCCAGGAGAATGATTCTATCCTTTGGTTCGGTAATCGTGGCTATGGAGCCTACCGGCTCAATGTCGAAACCGAACAGCTAACTCCATACAGGTTTGATAATGTAGTGAACAGTCAGACGGCCAATGATATTTTCGCCATTTATAAAAATGAGAAAGGATATTGGCTGGGAACCAGTTCCGGACTACTTCACTTCAATGAAGATTACTCACATTATCATGACAGGGCTGACCTTTTCTCAAACAACACAGTACATGGCATTTTGGAAGACCAGCAAAATAACCTTTGGATCAGCACGAATCAAGGACTGGTAAGGTTCAATCCTAAAACCAATACCGGGCAGACTTACGACCGGGAAAACGGACTGGAAGTCACTGAATTCAGTGATGGAGCTTTCTATAAAGACTCGCGGACCGAAACTTTGTTCTTCGGAGGGACAAACGGATTTGTTACCGTCAAGCCTAATGCTTATATTATGGCAGACTATATGCCTCAAATAAACCTGAAGGGATTATCTATCTTCGGAAAAGAATACAATATTCATGATTTTCTCCACGACAAAAAAGGAAAGAAGATACTTCAGCTGGATTATAGCCGGAACTTCTTCTGCATCGACTTTATGGCAATAGATTATATAAATGGTAACAATTACTCTTATTCTTACAAATTGGACGAAGTAAGCAGCCAATGGATAGAAAGTGGAACATCGGCCAGCGCCATCTTCTCCAATCTTGCACCCGGACAATATACTTTGTTAGTGAAATACAAGAATAACATGAATGGAAAAGAGTGCGAACCGCAGAAACTTCTGATTCAGATTACTCCTCCCTGGTATTTAAGTAATTGGGCATATATTCTCTATTTCATATTAATCGCTTTGTTCTGCATTCTTGCTGTTTACAGGATAGTTCATCAATACCGCCGGAAGCAGCACCGCATGATTGAGAAATTGAACCGGGAAAAGAAAGAAGAAGTCTATGAATCCAAGCTGCGCTTCTTTACCAACATCACTCATGAATTCTGTACGCCACTGACGCTGATTTATGGTCCGTGCGAAAAGATACTTGCCTACCCGCAATCTGATTCGTACATCCGCAAATACGGAAAGATGATACAGCAGAATACAGAAAAACTGAATGGCTTGATTCTGGAACTGCTGGAATTCCGCAGGCTGGAAACCGGTCATAAGGTGCTTTCTATCCAAAGATTATCCGTATCGGACAAACTCCGGAACATAGCGGAATCCTTCTGTGAATTGGCTGAAAATAAGAATCTGAACTATCGGTTGGATATTGAACCGGACATTGAATGGAATACGGATATCAGTTGTTTCAGTAAGATCGTCAATAACCTGATCTCAAATGCTTTCAAATATACTCCGGAAGAAGGGAATATCACCATCGGTCTGAAAGTAGAAAACCAGCTTCTAACCCTTAATATATCCAACTCAGGAAAGGGGATAGCGAAAGAGAATCTTGCAAAGATATTCGATCGCTATAAGATATTGGATTCTTTTGAAATGAATGGCAAGAATTCACGGAATGGGCTGGGATTGGCTATTTGTAAGAATATGGTTACTCTGTTGAACGGTGAAATCAATGTCAGCAGTATTCAGAATGAGATAACTACATTTACAGTCACTTTACCGGAACTATCGCCCACTGCACAGGAAACAGAAACACCCCAAAAAGTGTATGCAACAGGACCTCTGAATACAAATACGGAGCCCATGGAACTGGAACAGACCACTGTTAATTTTGACACTTCCAAGCACACGGTTATGATCATTGACGACGATCCTTCTATGTTATGGTTCGTCTCGGAAATATTTGTAGATAAATACAATGTATTATCTTTCAATAACGCTGCAGAAGCTTTGGCCAGCCTGGAACTGAAGCAGCCGGATCTAATTATTTCAGATGTGATGATGCCTGAAATAGACGGGCTTTCCTTTGCCCAGAAAATCAAGCAAAACAAGTTATGGAGCCATATTCCACTCATTCTACTGTCTGCCCTTCATCACGAAGACGATCAGGTGAAAGGCATTGAGGCTGGTGCAGAAGTGTATGTGACGAAACCTTTCAATGTAAAATACTTAGAGAAAGTAGTCTACCGATTGATTAAAAGAGAATCGGACCTGAAAGAATATTATAGTTCCATATTCAGTTCATTCAAAGTGGAAAACGGGAACTGTATCCACAAAGAAGATCAGGAATTCCTGGATAAGGTGATAGAAACCATAGAAAAGAATATCACAAACCCTGACTTATCCGTTGAACTATTGAGCAGTGACCTGGGCTATAGCACCCGTCAGTTCTACCGTAAATTAAAACCTATAACAGACAAATCTCCTGCTGATATCATCAAAGAATATCGCCTCACAATGGCCGAGCGACTGCTGCTGACAAAGAACTATACCATTGAGGAAATTATGGACAAGACAGGTTTCAATAACCGCGGAACGTTCTATAAGTTATTCTCCCAGCGTTTCGGTATGCCACCACGCCAATATAGGGAACAGCAGAAGGATAGTGTGAAGAAAGAATTGACAGATATGGATTCTATCAACGAATAGCGTCACTGGATAAGAATAAAAAAGGGAAGCTTTACTTCCCTTTTACAATCCTCTTAATATCATTCAATTTATTCAATGCCTCCAGCGGGGTCAGATTATTCACATCTAAATTCAAAATCTCGTCACGTATCTGGCAGAGCACAGGATCTTCTAGCTGGAAAAAGCTAAGCTGCATGCCGCCACGCGTCTCTCCTACTTCCGCCATCGGCTTACTTGCAATACCTTGCTGACGATTGTCCGCCTCAAGCTGTTTCAGAATGTCATTCGCACGTTTTACGATACTTTTCGGCATACCTGCCATCTTTGCCACATGGATACCAAAGGAGTGTTCACTACCGCCACGTTCCAGTTTACGCAGGAAAATGACCTTATTATCCACCTCCTTAACGGAAACATTGTAGTTCTTGATACGCTTGAAGCTTTTCTCCATCTCGTTCAACTCGTGATAGTGCGTAGCAAACAACGTACGTGCCTTGGCTTTAGGGTGTTCATGGATATGCTCTACAATTGCCCAGGCAATAGAAATACCGTCGTACGTAGATGTACCTCGTCCCAACTCGTCAAAAAGCACCAGACTGCGCGAAGAAAGGTTATTCAAAATATCAGCCGCCTCATTCATTTCCACCATGAAAGTAGACTCTCCGACAGAGATATTATCACTGGCACCTACACGGGTAAATATCTTATCTACCAAACCGATATGTGCACTCTCGGCAGGTACGAAGCTGCCAATCTGCGCCAGTAGCGTTATCAACGCCGTCTGTCTCAGCAATGCAGACTTACCCGCCATGTTCGGACCGGTAATGATGATGATCTGTTGCGAGCTACTATCCAGCACCACATCATTGGCAATGTACTTCTCTCCTATGGGAAGTTGCTTCTCGATAACCGGATGTCGTCCCTGGCGGATATCCAGAACATCGTTATCTTCGATGACAGGACGTATATAGTTATTCTCACGTGCCACATTGGCAAAAGACAGCAAACAGTCCAGACGCGCGATCTGGTTTGCATTCACCTGAATGGCAGGAATAAACTCACTTAGAGCCTGCACCAATTCCATGTAGAGCTGGGTTTCCAGTATCAATATCTTATCTTCGGCGCCGAGAATTTTCTCTTCGTACTCTTTCAACTCTTGTGTAATGTAACGTTCGGCATTGGCCAAGGTCTGTTTACGTATCCACTCCTGTGGTACCTTATCCTTATGTGTATTGCGCACTTCAATATAGTAACCGAATACATTGTTGTAACCGATTTTCAGACTGGGAATTTCAGTCAGTTCACTTTCCCGTTGCTGTATCTGTAGCAGATAATCTTTACCGGAATAAGCTATCTGGCGTAATTCATCCAATTCGGCATTGACGCCTGACTTCATAACACCACCTTTGTTTATCAGCAACGGAGGATCATTATTAATTTCTTTCTCAATGCGGTCACGAATGGACTTACAGATATTCAGTTGTTCGCCGATACGGTTCAGGCTGGCATTATCCGCCTCCATACAGGCTTCTTTAATAGGTTCGATAGCTTGCAAAGCCACCTTCAACGCAACTACTTCACGCGGAGAAACACGCCCTACAGCAACTTTGGAAATAATACGTTCCAAATCACCTATCAGATGCAATTGTTCTTCAATCAATTCTTTGAAATCCGGTTGGCGGAAGAAGTATTCCACTACATTCAGACGTTCATTAATAGGCAATACATCTTTCAGTGGAAACACCAACCAACGTTTCAGCAAGCGGGCTCCCATCGGGCTGATCGTTTTATCAATCACGTTCAGCAAGCTGCTGCCTCCATCATTCATGCTGCCTATCAGTTCAAGGCTACGGACCGTGAATTTATCCAGACGGACGTATTTATCTTCTTCAATACGTGCCAAAGAAGTGATATGCCCGATTTGGGTATGCTGCGTCATGATGAGATATTGCAGGATGGCTCCCGAAGCGATGATACCATTCTTGAGATGCTCTACACCAAAACCTTTCAGATTCTTCGTTTCAAAATGCTTCAGAAGTTTCTCCCGGGCGGTGGTCTCTGTAAATACCCAGTCGTCCAGTTCGAAAGTAAAGAACTTACTTCCGAAATTTCCCTCGAACATCCCCCGCTTACCACGTTCAAAAAGTACTTCTTTGGGCGCGAAGTTATTCAATAGCTTGTCTACATAGTCAAAAGGCCCTTCTGCTGTAAGAAACTCACCCGTAGATATATCGAGAAATGCCACACCGCACGTTCCCTTACCAAAATGTACAGCTGCCAGGAAGTTATTCTCCCGGTAATTCAGTATATTATCATTGATGGAAACACCGGGAGTTACCAGTTCCGTAATACCCCGCTTCACCAGTTTCTTAGTCATTTTCGGGTCTTCCAACTGGTCACAGATGGCTACACGCTTCCCGGCACGTACCAGTTTAGGCAGATACGTATCCAGTGCATGATGAGGGAATCCCGCCATTTCAACAGTCTTTCCTTTACCATTGGCACGCTTAGTCAGGGTAATTCCCAGGATTTCGGCTGCAACAACAGCATCAGTAGAATAAGTTTCATAGAAGTCGCCGCAACGAAACAGCATAACGGCATCAGGATGCTTGGCTTTCAGGTCCAAGAACTGTTTCATCATCGGGGTAAGGACAATATCTTCTTCGCTCACAGTAGTTGTTCTTTATAAATTTATTAATATGCAAAAGTGCAGCTATTTTCGCAGCCATGCAAAGATAATTCTTTTTTAGAAAACAAGTACTGGGGGGACTCAAATCCTTAGTAAGCCTTAACAAAAACAATACTTTTACTAAAACATGTTATAAAACACTCTTTTTTATTTGTTTTATTTGCAGATATCCCAGAAGTCCGTATCTTTGCACTGTGTTTTTCATAGTATTAGATTTAAGGTTAACAAAGGTTGGAGTACAGCGGTACTCCTTTTTTTATGCCCATACTTTACAGGGAGGTTCACAAAAATGCCATTTTGATTGAAGTATTGCCAATAATACCCTATTTTTGCAATCGCCACCAAAGAAAATACCTTGTAACATTATGGAAAACAGAATTCATCGTACAGAAATTCAGATATATGTATCCCCCTTTCTCATTGTCATCTTCCTATTAATGAGCATTTCCTCATATGCACAGCAAATAATAGCCAAACAAATGCCTTTTCTGGAGCAGCTGCCTTCCAATGAAGTAATAGACTTACATCAGGATCAGAATGGGTTCATCTGGTTAGGAACTAAAAACGGCTTAGGACGATATGACGGATACCAACTCCAGACTTTCAAATCAGACTTTAACCAGCCTCATTTATTAACCGATGACTTCATCTGGTGTTTTGCTGAAGATGATAATTGCCTGCTGGTAGGAACAAGACAGGGGGTTAATTTGGTGGATAAAAGCAACTATCAGATACGGCCATTCCCAGATACAGAAATCCAGAATACATGGATAAACTTCATGTTGGTAGATAGCCGGAAAGAACTATGGATATGTACCCGTAATCAGGTTTCTCACTATAATTCAGACTATTCATTGAAGAAGCGCTACGGAAATTTGATCCCGGCGGTTCCCAATAATGGTATAAACTCAATATATGAAGATCATTTCGGCAATATATGGGTATGCACATGGGGAGGAGGTTTATATAAGTATCTCAAGAATACAGATACATTTATGAGTTTCCCTACACTCGGAGCGAATAATAATCCGTTTAAAATATTTCAGGACAAAGATGACCAATATTGGATATTGACTTGGGGAGACGGTATCTACCGTTTTCATCCAGATGCAACAGAGGATAAAATGTACACGCATCAAGAAATCTTCAATGAAAAACTGCACCAGCCTGAAACCGCCTTCTTCAGTGTAGTACAAGATGATGTTTACGGCTATATATGGATATTCGGCTACCACGAACTTTATGCTTTCAAAGTGGCGGACGGACATCTGGAAAAAGTGGACCTCAGCTCGTATATGTTCGATTATAACAAAATGTTCAGCCAGATCATCAAAGACAGGGAAGGCAACCTTTGGGCCGGGGCCTATGACAGCGGATATCACTTGCTAATGGGAAATCCTGCCATAGCTAATAACTTCTTGCCCAAACTGAAAAGACATGTAGGTTTCGACACGAATATAACCACTCTGGGTATTGACCCCAACAACGGGCTCTGGTTCAATCAGGAACGTTGGGGACTCTGCTGGTATGACATAGAACAAGATAAATTCTATGACTACTCGAATACAAATTCCGGAGTGCATAATATAGGATATATCCTCCGTTCGAAACAGCCGGGAGAATTCTGGCTGGGATGCAGAGACCAACCCACCCTCTACAAGGCAAAACTAAACAGTAAAAGAGAAATTGAGTACTTACTGGCAAAGGACTTATATACACCAAAGGGGACTACTGGCAACATTACATCCATGTATGAAGACAGTAAGGGGAATTTATGGGTAGCTACCACCGGACAGCTCTATCTAAAACCGGACAGCAAAGACTTTATCATCCCCGAATTCTCTCTGCCCAACATTACATCTATTGCAGAAGACGGACACGGTAACATCTGGTTGGCAACCGAAGATTCCGGTTTACATAAGGTTTCTTTAGGGGATAAACTGAAACCGATTAAACAATACTCAACCCAGAATTCATCCTTACCCAGTAACAATATTGACAAGATAGTGATCCAGGAAAATCATTTATGGATTGCCACTACTCAAGGTTCCATCCTGCAAATGGATCTCAACTCAGAGATAATGAAGGACTTCAGCAACTCATGCGGAATGACCGGACAGTCTATTTTAGGGATGAAACATGACAGGAATACCCTTTGGATACTAACAAACCGACAATTGACTGCCTATGATATCCAGTCAGATAGATACATTCATTATTCAAATTCAGACGAATCCGTTCAGATAAACTCGTTCAAGAAGGACGTCATAGACTTGTTCAACGGCAAGCTTTATGCCGGTGGGCATGGTGGCTTTGTATCGATGGCTTCCTCAAAATTCCCATCTAAGAAGATCAATTCCAATCCGGTCATCATAACAGATATCAAAGTATCCAATAATTCTTTCTTCTTCAATCCCCAACGCCAGTCGAATGATTTATCAACCCGAAGCATCTGGTTGGAGCCCGAAGATAACAATCTTGAAATCTTCTTCTCCGCTCTTCAATTTACAGCAACGTCGAGAATAAGATACGCCTACAAGATGGATGGTGTGGACAAAGAGTGGGTATACACCGAAACCGGTAATCGGTCGGCTTTCTACAATAAAATTCCTAAAGGATATCATACTTTCAAGGTACGCTCTACAGATGAATACGGCTACTGGAAAGACGACGTCACAGAACTACGTATCTATAAAAAGCCGGCTTGGTACGAAACATGGTGGGCATACGGTACCTATATAACTCTCATCATTCTGATCCTTTATTCCATCATGTTCTATTACCTGCACAGGATAAGACGGTCCGACCAGGTTAGATTCCAGAAAGAACTGACCAAGACTAAACTGGAATATTTCACCCATATAAGTCATGAACTGCTCACCCCGCTCACTACCATCAGCTGCGTAGCAGATGATTTGGAAGAAACAAAGGCATCTCCACAGGAAGATGTACATATATTGAAAAGTAATGTGCTCCGCTTAAAACGCTTAATCCAGCAAGTGCTAGATTTTCGGAAAGTAGAAAACGACTCGTTTGTACTCACCCCTACCTATGGCAATATCAGCAGCTTCATCCGTGAAATCTACCATACAGGCATACGACCGATCATTGAAAAGAAAAACCTTCATTTCAGTCTTCATCTGGAAGAAAAAGACATTTGGGGATATATGGACTTTGACAAAATAGACAAGGTTCTGTACAATATACTCTCGAATGCGGCCAAATATACACCTGCCGATAAAAAAGTAGAGCTGAATGTATCGACTCTGCAAAAGGATAATTCCCGATTCCTCCGGATAGAGGTACAGGATGAAGGAATCGGCATAGACCAGAAAGAAATATCCAAGATATTCACTCCATTCTATGTGAACAAAACAGCTTATGCACCTCAATCAAACGGTGTAGGGCTTTCATTAACCAAGAAACTGGTGACCTTACATAAAGGAGACATCCAGGTAGAAAGCAGCATCGGAGAAGGTTCCAGATTCACTGTTCTAATCCCTATCGACCGGAATTATTATCCGGAAATAAAGGACATTATCGAAACCAGTGAAATACCGTCAACAGTACCGAATGAAGCAACAGAAGATACAGAAGAGAAAGAAGATACGATATTATTGGTAGATGACAATGAAGAGTTCCTGCTATTGATGAAAAGAAAGTTGGCAACACACTACAATATACTCACTGCTACGAATGGAAAAAAAGCATTGGAAATTGTAAGAAGCGAAGACGTAGACCTGATGGTCAGCGACTATATGATGCCCGAAATGGATGGAATCGAGCTCTGTGCAACAATGAAACAGGACATCAACACCAGCCATATACCGGTATTGATGCTTACGGCAAAAAGTTCAGTGGAAGACCAAGTGAGATGTTTCAATGCAGGAGCAAACGGATACCTGACGAAACCATTCGATATGAAAATGCTTAATGCACGCATTGACAATCTGATGAAATCCAACCAGAAGCGACAAGAGAAGTTCAGAGTCGATACGGAAATCAATGTTGTAGCACTGGAATATCAGAGTACTGACGAGCAGTTCCTGGAAAAAGCCATCGAATGTATAGAGCAACATCTGATTGAAACCGAATTTGATATAGATACTTTTGCCTCTGAACTCAACGTTTCCAAGTCCACTCTAAATAGAAAAATGAAAGCAATGACCGGTCTCTCCCCAGTAGAGTTTATTCGAAACATCCGGCTTAAACATGCATGTACATTCCTGAAAAAGCCTTTCATTAATGTCTCCGAGGTTGCCTATGCGGTTGGTTTCAGCAATCCAAAGTATTTCACGAAGTGTTTTAAAAAGGAATTTGACGTAACGCCTACCGAATATCAGAAAAAGGAAGAAGATAAATAAACGACTTACCCGTTGGCGGAGTTTATTGCTCATCATTTTATTTTATTCCTTTCATTTTCCGTTTTGAATTCCTCCAACCAATTGCTACTTTATTATTTGCTTTCCCCTATACTACAACAAAATCCCTCTCCAGCAACAAGTGTATTTTTGACGCAGTTAAGGTATACAAATAACGCATTCCCCGCTCTGTACCCCTTTCTGCCTCATTTGAGTACTCCTCCCTGTTCTTTTCTATATTTATTTGCATCGGCCTTAAAGACCGCAAACCAACAACAAGGATAAAGAGTTTCAGTGACCAATCCTTTTAATAATAATATATATGAAAGACAAATTTCTTAAATCAATCCAAAGAAAAAGCTGGCTGTTGCTGGCCCTGTTCTTCATCAGCAGTTGTAGCAATGAAGACATCGTGAAACATCCCGTCATCACCAACAAGTATGATCCCTCAAAGCCTCAGGCACTGACCGGCTTTATCCCGGAAAAAGGAGGAATAGGTGACAAAATCATTGTTCAGGGAAACTTCGGTACAGACCTATCCAAGATGAAAGTGATCTTTGCCGATACCAAAGAGGCTAACATCATATCAAGTGACGGAACTTCTATTTACTGTACCGTACCAAAACAACCAGGCGGTAATAATTCTGTTAAAGTCGTTGTAGGCGATAAAGAGCTTACCATCGACAAGACATTTGCCTACACGCAGGTACAGAAAGTTTCTACAGTTTGCGGAACCTACAATAAAAGAGGAGATACCGATGGAAACATCTACGATGCACTATTCAATAATGTATTTGCTGTCGGTATAGTGGCAGGAGATAACATTGTAGCAGTAG
>ULUK01072040.1_pt1 | contig 20037 bp, 15 predicted proteins | sample 1958451 | NCBI WGS metagenome assembly ULUK01 (sample SAMEA4835758, study PRJEB28245) | human gut metagenome | biome: gut microbiome; material: fecal sample | place: Denmark | collected 2008
CTGCGTATCGGAAAATGAGCACCAGATCATCAAATCAAAGATGGCGCAGCTCGGGACGAAGAATATGGGCGCGTACCTCAGAAAGATGGCGATTGACGGCTATATCATCAAGGTGGACTACACTCAGCAGAAGAAGCTCGCTGCCGCTGTCAGCCGTGCTGCGTCAAATATCAATCAGATTTGCCGCCGCATCAACTCAAAGGGAAATCTCTACGAGGATGATGTCACTGAGCTGAAAGAGAGGCAAAAGGAAATATGGCAATTACTAAAATCAAGCCAATCCGGGGAACTGTAAACAAGGCGCTTGCCTACATCCTTGATCCGAAGAAGACGGATGACCAGCTCTATGTTTCCTCTTTCGGATGTGCTGCCAGCGATGCTGCGGCAAAAGAATTTGAGTGGACGCGCAATCTCGCTGTCCAACAGGGAATGCAGATGCCGAAGGTAATTGCCCGGCACCTGATTCAATCTTTTGATGTCGGAGAAGTCACTCCGGAACAGGCACATGAGATCGGCAAGCAATTCGCCGACGAATGGCTGAAAGGCAAGTATGAGTATGTGATTGCTACCCACATCGACAAGGGGCATTGCCATAATCACATCATCTTCAACGCCGTCAACTTTGTGGACTATCATGCCTACCGAAGCAACCGGCGCACCTACCGGGAAATGCGCCAGCTCAGTGACGAAATCTGCAAGGAGCATGGGCTTTCCGTGATTCCGCCCTCGCAGAGTAAGGGCATGGACTACAAGGAATACACGGAGGCCAAACGCGGCACGAGCTGGAAGCAAAAGCTAAAGCAGACCATCGACCGCTGTGTTATCACAGCGAAGGACTGGGATGAATTTTTGAAGCTTATGCAGGAGGCCGGATATGAAATCAAACCCGGCAAATACATCTCCTTTAGAGCTGAGGGTCAGGAGCGTTTTACCCGTGCAAAAACGATTGGCGACAACTACACCGAGGACCGGATCAAAGAGCGTATTCAGGGGCGCGGGAGCCGTAAGCGTCAAATGCAGCCCTCTCGCCGGGGTATCTCCCTCATCAGCGACATTCAGGAGCGCATCCAGCTCATCGGCAGTAAAGGCTACGAGCACAAGGCGAAGCTCACCATTCTCAAAGAAGCTGCGCGGACGCTCAACTATCTCACCGAAAACAACCTCCTGCAATATGCCGATCTTGAGAAGAAGGCCGAGGACATTCACAGCTCCTATGCCCGAACCGGCGATGAGTTGAAAAGCGTTGAAGCCAGACTGCGCGAAGTCCAGCCGCTTATCAAAAACATCTCGAACTACCAGCGTCTCAAGCCGGTTTATGATGCCTATATGAAGGCGGCAGACAAACCGGCGTTTCGAGCCAAACATGAAGCCGAGCTTGTTATCTATGAGGCGGCAAAGAGCACCCTGCTTGCCATGCAGGGAGATGGGAAATTGCCGAGCTTAAAGTCCCTGCAAGCTGAACAACAACAGCTCACGGAAAGCCAGCAGCGGCTCTACGATGAGAGAACCAAACTGAAAAAGGAGATGCGCTTGATCGATACCATGAAGGCAAATGTGGATGATTTCTTCAGTCCATCTGTGACCAAGGAACAAGAAAAATCTCGGAGCGGCGAACTCGAATAAGCAGTAAAAAGGCTCACCGAACCACTTCATAGGATTTCGGTGAGCCTTTTGTCTTTTGTATAGGCATGACTTATTTTGCGTGTCTGATCAGCGTGTCAATTACATCATAAATTCGAGAACGATCCTCCGCAGAAAGTTTGTCCAGCTTTTGAGCAAGAAGCGAATCTTTCACAACATATCCGTTATCAAGGACATCCGCAAGGATCATGTCCGCCGAAACGCCGAGAGCATTGATTATTGCAATCAGGGATTCAAGAGAAGGTGTCTTTTCACCCCGCTCTATCGCACCTACATAGTTAATGCTTAAATCAGCTTTTTCCGCAAGGTCCTCTTGACGAAGCTTCTTCATCAGTCGGTATTTGCGGATGTTTTTGCCGATGGATTCAAGCTTCATCACAGCACCTCCTGTCAGCGTGAAATATACACTGATAGTATAGGCGCAGCACTCTTCCTCATACAGATTCTATACGGAAGACACCCTCTCCAGTAGCGTTGATTTGCCCGTGGGATTGTGCTATTCTTTTCTTATAAAGGAGTGCATTTTGGAATGGGCAAAGAGCAAACTGCAACCTTCATCGGTCATAAAGAATGCTACGGTGTCCAGACCGAAGAAGTCCGAAGGGAAATAGAAAAAATCATTGCATTGGGCGTGACCGATTTCCTAAACGGAGGCATGGGCGGGTTTGACTGGATGTGCGCAAGGATTGTCTACGACCTGAAAAAGAGTTACCCGCAAATTAAGAACTATCTTGTCATCCCCTACCTGACCTTCAATATCGCTGAGCCAAAATATTTTGACGCTACGATCTATCCAGAAGGCTTCGAGAAGTACCATTTCAAAGCTGCCATCCCGGCAAGGAACCGCTACCTCGTAGATAACTCCACATACGCAATCTGCTATGTGACCCATGACTGGGGAGGTGCAGCAAAAACACTCCAACGCGCAACCAAGAAAGGACTTACAATCATCAATTTGGGAGAAAGAAAAGATGGGAGAGATAATCTATAAGAAACAATTTCACAGAGAAACACCGGAAGAAATTGAGACAAAGCCCAGTGATTTTATAAGGGATTATGAGGGAAAAGTTGAAACACCGTCTTTTGAGGAAATCATGAAGGAGATTTACAGCAATGTCTCCTATCTTGTCCTGCCAGAGCGCGAGAAAAGAGCAAAAGACTTTATAAAAACAGCTATCGAAATATCCAATGATTATGAGGTTGACATTGAGATCAAAGAACACCTGAGCCACATATCTGTCACCTACTTTTTCGATTGCTGTGCTGGCATGGGCTTCTTAAAAAAGCTTATCGAGATGTCCGATGATATTTCATTCTTTGAGCATATCCGGGGTCATGATCTGGCCTTGTCTCTTGATTACTACATCAAGGCTGTGTTCAAAAGAGGTCGCCTCATCCAGCCCAAATGGTCAGACCTGAGTCGCTGAAAAGTGCTCAGGTTTAATTTACGGCCTATTACTCCAAGAACTTGAAACTTTTTTGTGAATACGCAAAAGAACCTGTTGCGGATTTCGAGTGTTTCCGCTATAATTATAATGTGTTTTTATATCCTCGCCGTATCTCGGAAAACAAGGAGCATCGACATGAAAATAAGTTATAAAAAACTATGGGTACTGCTCATCCAAAGAGACATCTCGAAGGTGACTTTACGCAAAGAGGTCGGGATTGCAGCCGGTACTATGAGCAAGCTCAACAAAGGAGAAGAAGTCGCGCTTCCCATTTTGCTACGCATCTGCGATTACCTTGATTGCGATATTGGGGACATCTGCGAAGCTGTACGCGAGGAAAAATAGTCCTGCAATCAAGGAGGTCAACAATCGAGATGGAACGAAAAGAATACAGTGCTGGTGCTGTGAAACTATCCTTTTGGTTTATAGAGTTCCGAAAGGTAGTAAAACTTCTTTGCGAAGGCAAAAGCTCCGAACAGATAAAATCCCTTGCCTTGAACGAGAACCTGTTTGCAGCCCCGACTACTCTCCGAGCCAATCAGATTTATCATACCGTTACAGGCCGCATCAGGGCTTTAGATGAAAACTTCATTCCGCTGTTCATGCGCAGCGACCTTGCTACGCAAAAGCTGTTTGCCCTGATTGCCGCTATGGCGTATGACACGCTTTTCTTTGATTTTGTCTACGAGGTGATCCGGGAAAAGATGATCCTCGGCACCTATGAGCTTGCGGACAGCGATGTGCGTGTTTTTTTCAAAGATAAGCAACAACAAAATGAAAAAGTGGCCGGATGGACGGACGCTACATTGGTACGGCTTGGCCGGTGCTATAAAACGATGCTGTACGAGGCTGGGATAATTGATAAAGCAAAAACGGCCAGAAAAATACTGCGCCCCATTTTAGACCCGGACTTGGTACGCTGGCTGGAACAGAATGATATGGGCGCTTATGTCAAGGCGCTTGCGGGGGTAAGATAATGGATTTAGCAGAACGACTGGACGCGATGGAAGCGGCGATCCGAAAGCCTTCCTTCCGTCAGAGCAGTGGAAAAGCCAACGAGGTCAACTACTGGATTTTTGACTATCCACCTGAGAAAGAGTTGGAAGTGCGCGAGCGTATCGAATATATGAAGCATAAGAACTCGAAAGGAACGGACGGATTCGAGCTTGTTGTGTTTGACCTCTATGACATTATCATTGACTTCCTTGAAGGGAAGAACTTCATAGAGAAGTGCTGTGAATTTGAGAAGAAGCGTGGCATCCAAAGAATTGTCAAAGCAGTCAGCAACTCGATGAAAGTGAGCGAGGATGACAGCCTGATTGTGCAATACATTCTTGACCACACCCCGGAGAATGCCATCGTCTTTTTAACCGGTGTTGGCAAAAGCTATCCGCTTCTTCGTTCGCACAATGTGCTGAACAATCTCCATCAGTCCTATCTACACGCACCTGTGGTGATGTTCTTTCCCGGCACATACAACGAACAGGAATTGATTCTCTTCAACGAAATCAAAGACGATAATTATTACAGAGCCTTCCGGCTTGTGAAGTGATGGAGGTGCAGCAATGAAAATAAAGGATATGTTCGCCAAGAAGATCGACCGTGAAATTCAAGGCGTAATTATCGTAGGTCAGGGCGAGGACGAAAATGTATCTCAGGAGCTTGAGGAATATGTCGTTACCCGTGAGCTTCAAAAGCACTTCGTCGATTTCTACTCTGCCTATAAAAAAGGGATTATCGGAACAACGCCAAAGATGGGCGTGTGGATTTCCGGCTTCTTTGGAAGCGGTAAATCGCACTTCCTGAAAATCCTGTCCTACCTTCTGGAAAACCGTCAGGTTGGTGACAGAAAGGCGATAGATTATTTTGTCGAGGATAAAAAGATCGTAGACCCAATGGTACTTGCCGACATGAAGCTGGCGGCTGACACCCCTACGGATGTGATTCTCTTTAACATTGACTCCAAGAGCGAAACAAATGGCAAGCAGAACAAGGATGCCATTGTCAATGTATTCCTCAAAGTATTTAATCAGATGCAAGGATTCTGCGGTTCTATTCCCCATGTTGCCGATCTGGAAAGGAGGCTCACCGAGGAAGGTCGCTATGATGAGTTCAAAGCTGCTTTTGAGGAAGAGTACGGCGATCCGTGGGAAGAATCTCGACAGGACTTCGACTTCATCCAGGACAGCGTGGTAGATGCCCTTGTTTCGATGGATTTCATGAGCGAAGCGGCAGCAAGGAACTGGTGTGAAAAGGCGGTGGAGCCTTATACCATCAGCATCGAGGACTTCGCCAAGCGCGTCAAGAGCTACATTGAACGCAAGGGGAACAACCACCATGTTGTATTTCTGGTGGATGAAATCGGGCAGTACATCGGCGATGATTCCAAGTTGATGCTCAATCTCCAAACCGTGACCGAGGAACTGGGCAAGGAGTGCATGGGCAAAGCTTGGGTCATTGTGACCAGCCAGCAGGACATCGACTCCATCACCAAGGTCAAGGGCAACGACTTCTCCAAAATTCAGGGGCGGTTTGATACCCGTCTCTCCCTCTCTTCTGCCAATGTGGATGCCGTTATCAAGAAGAGAATCCTTGAAAAGACAGAACCGGCTGCGCAGACGCTCCGACTGCTTTATGAGCAGAAGGCAACGATTATCAAGAACCTGATTGTATTCAATGACACAGCGGAAAAGAAGCTGTACGCGAGTGCGGAAGACTTTGCCGAGGTCTATCCCTTTGTGCCGTATCAATTCAATCTGTTGTCCAGTGTATTAACTTCTATCCGTACTCACGGAGCATCCGGCAAGCACCTTTCCGGTGGCGAGCGTTCCATGCTGGCTCTCTTCAAGGAGTCCGCTGTCAATGTCATGAACGAAGAGGCGGGGGTCATTGTACCCTTCCATCGCTTTTATGACGCACTGGAAAACTTTTTGGATCACAGCCACAGCGGGGTGATCATCCGGGCTTATGACAACAGCTACATCAACCCGGAGAAAAAGGACAGGGATGTTTTCGCCATCAATGTTCTCAAGACCCTTTTCATGGTCAAGTATGTGCTGGAAATCGAGGCGAACATCGACAACATCACCAGCCTGATGATTGAAAACATCGACGATGACCGGATCGAGCTGAAAGGCCGCGTGGAGGAAGCGCTAAAGGTCCTGATGCGGCAGATGCTCGTTCAGAAAAATGGCAGCGTCTATGTCTTCCTGACCGATGAGGAACAGGAAGTAAACAACGAGATTGAAAAAGAAAATGTAGAAACGCCGGAGATCATCACCAAGGTTGCCGAAATGATTTTTGAGGACATCTTCCCCGGCAAGCGCTACACCTATCCGGTATTCAACGGGCGCTATGCTTTCGGATTCAACCAGTTTGTGGATGACCGCCCCTATAAGGCAAATCAGAACTACGACATTGGCCTCCGCGTCCTGACACCTTGGTATGACGGCAGTATGGACGAGGCTACCCTTCGGATGATGTCCGGTCAAGGAAGAGAAGTCCTTGTCGTACTTCCCAATGACGCGGAGTTCCTGACTGAAATTCAAGCCTACTTGAAGATTGAAGGCTTCCTTCGGAAAAACACCTCCACGCAGCTTGCCAAATACGAGACGATCAAAGAGGCAAAGCGTGTGGAAATGCGGGAACGCAATCAAAACGCTAAGCTCTACCTGACGGAAGCACTCAAAGAAGCGACGATCTATGTGAACGGCGATGTTGTCCGCGTGAATGGTAAGGAGGTCAGCAGTCGGATCAATGAAGCCATTGGCCGTTTGGTACAGACGGTCTATCACAAGCTGTCCTACATCGACGCGCCGATGGGCGAAGCGGAAATCCGCAAGATGCTCCATCAGAGTAATCAGCTTTCTCTTGGGCTGGAAGGCGGGACAGAGAGCAACGCCCATGCACTGGATGATGTGCAGAGCTTTATCGCCATGAATACCCGCAATCACATGAAAACATCCATGAAGACGGTGAAGGATCGCTTCATGAAGGCTCCTTACGGTTTTGTGGAAGACGATGTGCATTGGTTGGTAGCGCGTCTGTTCAAGCGCGGCGACCTGTCCTTCACGGTCAACGGAGCAACGGTCAGCCTGAATAATAAGAGCGAGGAAGAGATTATCGGCTTCATCACCAAGAAGGCGTTTGCGGAAAAGCTCCTGATGGAAGAGCGCGTCCGTGTCAGCGACAAGGACAAAAAAGCTGTCCGGGATGTGATGAAGGAAACCTTCCGCGCTACCACTTCGGCGGAAGACGAAGATACCATCATGAAGAACTTCCAGCGCTATGCACAACACACGATTGATGAAATTGAAAAGTTGGAAGTAAATTATAAACAGTACCCTTATCCGGGCAAGAAGGTTTTGTCCAGCGGAAAGGCTTTGATGCAGTCTGTCGTTCAGTTTCAGTCTGCATTGGACTTCTTTACAACTGTTTCCAAGAAGCGGGATGATTTCTTCGATTTTGCGGAGGACTACGAGCCTGTCAAGACCTTCTTTGAGGGCGAGCAGTCTACCATCTTTGCCCGTGCGCTGGATATGCTTGCAATCTTCGATGACAGCAAGACCTATATTGTCAATGAAGAGCTGGAAGGTATCGTCGCACAAATGCGTTCCATTACCCGGCAGGAAAAGCCCTATGCCAACATTCCGAAGCTGCCTGAGCTGCGTGAACGGTTCATGTCCTGCTATGTGAAGATTTTGCAGCAGGAATCCGCCCCTGTTCTCGATTCGATTGATCAGGCGTGGAAGCGTGTTTTGGAGGTGCTTTCCACCAAAGAGTACAACGACCAGAAGCGGACGGCTTACTATGAGAAGTTCCAGGACATCCGGGATGGAGCCACGCACTGCAACAATGTCTCTACGCTGAGAAGCTATGCGGACAAGGCGGATGCTTTGAAGCTCCGGCTGCTCAACGAAATGGACGAGCTTGACCGGAAACTGGCAAAACAAAAGGCCGAAGAAGAGGCCCGCCGTCAGGCAGAGGAAGCCAAACAGAGCGGAAAGCCCACCCCGGAAGTGCCTGTTACTCCTGCGCCGGTGAAAATCCGCAAGACGAAAAATGTCTCCATCAAGATGATGACGGGAACGGCATCTTGGCGTCTGGAAAGCAAAGAAGACATTGACCGCTACATGGACAGCCTTCGTAAGTCGCTGGAAGCGCAACTGGACGAAGATACGATTGTCAATGTGGAGTTTTAAGGAGAGTAATTGTGTCAATATCACAAATTGAAAGTAAAATCAAGTCGCTTCAAGCCGAAATCACCCGCCTAAATAGGCAAAACGCCGAAGAGGCGAAAAAGGAGGCCAAAGCGCAAGAAAACATTAGAAGAACGCAAAAGTCCATAACGAAAAACACTTCTCTGTCTTCACTCAAGACAAAACAGCGGACGATTGCTTCGGAAACGGATAAAGCTGATAAGGCAAGGAAAAAGCAAGCAGAAATTCTTGAAAAAATCGGGAAAAAGAAAACGGAGCTTGCTAAACAACAGGGGCTATTGCAAAAGGAGCAAGACAAAGCCTTTAAGTCTTTGACTGATAAACACGATTCGTTGATCGAAGCGCAAAGAAAATTGGTCTCGGAGGCAGATGCGATGCAAACAGCGACACAGGAAAAAGAATATGACTTCTTCATTTCCCACGCTTGGGAGGATAAAGAAGCAGTTGCGAAACCGTTGGCTGATGCGCTGATTGCAAAAGGCGCAAAGGTATGGCTTGATAAGTACGAAATGACCGTTGGAGACAGCCTCCGTCAATCTATCGACGATGGATTGGCTCACTCGCGGTATGGCATTGTAATTCTTTCCGAGACCTACTTTAAGAAATTCTGGACAGGAAAAGAACTCAACGGACTTTTTGCAAAGCAAGAGGACGGGCAAAAGGTTATCCTGCCTGTATGGCACAATATATCGAAGGACAAGGTTAAGGAATACAGCCCGATCTTGGCTGATATGTTTGCCTTGAAAACTGCGGACTTCACAATAGACGAACTTGCAGAAGAATTTATCAAGCTCGTCCAATGAAGGAGAATGAAGAATTATGAACAAAACAGCCATAAAAAACTTTGCAATCTGGGCGCGGAATAAGCTTATTACGGACATCCAGTACCGCGCAGGATTGATGGGGATCACGGTGGACGGCATCAAAGACCCGTTGCCGCAGTCTACCGGGACGATGGAGTTCTATGACATCGGGACTTCTGAGCCGTATGCCATCACTGGCGATGCAATCCCCCAGCGCAAGAAGCTGGTGGAGGTGATCCGCAGGAAAGAGAAAGACAGCAGCTACGCCACCGCTTATAAGTACATTCTGGAAGAGGTCGCCTACACATGGTTCAACCGGCTGATCGCCATCCGCTTCATGGAGGTCAACGACTATCTGCCCTCCCATATCCGCGTACTGTCCTCCGAGAGCGGCAAGATTGAGCCGGATTTGGTGACTACGCCCTTCGACGCGGAACTGAGCCTCACCACAGAGGAAGAACAGACAATTCTGCGCCTGAAAAACGAAAACAAGCTGGACGAGCTGTTCCGGCTGCTGTTCATCAAGCAATGTAATGCCCTAAGATCAATTCTTCCCAAATTGTTTGAGCGTCCAGAAGACTATACCGAGCTGTTACTCAACCTTTCAGTCGTGGACAAAGAAGGGGTTATTTACCATCTCGTTCACGACATCGACGAAAATGATTTTAACATCGAAAAAAATGGTCAGGTGGAAATCATCGGATGGCTGTATCAATATTACATCTCTGAGCGACATGACCAGATTATAAACATTTATAAGGGTACTGTAAAAACCGAGGATGTCCCAGCGGCAACGCAGCTTTTTACAACTGACTGGGTTGTTCAATACATGGTTGATAACTCGCTGGGTAAATATTGGATTGAGCGAAACCCTCAAAGTAGTTTGCGCGTAAACCTGAAATACCTTGCTGTTCCAAAGGATGGAACTATTCCGCACATCGACGAGAAAGTGGAACCCCAATCGTTAACATTTTTCGACCCTTGCATGGGCAGCGGCCATATTCTGATATATGCGTTCGATGTCTTGATGGACATATATGAGGAATGTGGGTATAGTGCGCGGGATGCTGCATCAGAAATTATCCGCCATAATCTTTTTGGATTGGATATTGATCCTCGTGCTTACCAGCTTGCTTATTTCTCTCTTATGATGAAGGCGCGCCAATATGACCGGCGCTTCTTTACAAGAGAAATTGAGCCGCAGATTTATTGCCCAAAAAGCGAAACAGATTTGGTGCAATTCGGTTCTTTAGTGCAAGTGGATACTCTGGAAGAAAAGCCCCAAGAACCAACAGATTTGACCCTTTTTAATATGAACTACGAGGATGTTCTAAACGATTGGAACTTCCGTCGTTTGTTGACGCAAAAATATGTGGCCGTCTGTACCAATCCGCCCTATCTAAACAAGTATAATCCACAATTAAAAGATTATGTAATCGAAAACTATAAGGATTATTCCGGCGACCTGTTCAGTGTATTTATCTATCGCAATTTACTGCTTTGCCAACCAGACGGCTATTGCGGCTTTATGACCCCTTTTGTTTGGATGTTCATTAAGACCTATGAAAAGCTGAGGGAGTTCATCATCCGTAATAAGAGCATCACTACTCTGATCCAGATGGAGTATTCTGCTTTTGAGGAAGCAACAGTTCCAATCTGCTCTTTTGTGCTGCAAAATAAAAGGGTTAGTGAGCCGGGGCTGTATTTCCGCTTGTCTGACTTCAAGGGCGGCATGGAGGTGCAGCGGCAGAAGGTGTTGGAGGCCATCGCCAATCCTGATTGTAGTTATTTCTATGAAGCCCAGCAATCCAACTTCGACAAAATTCCCGGCTCGCCGGTGGCGTATTGGTTATCAGAAAAGGCTGTTTCTGCATATGGATACGGTAAAATAAGTGATGTGGCAGTGACCAAACAGGGATTTAAGACGGGAAACAATGATCTCTTCTTAAGATTATGGTTTGAGGTGCCAAAAAGCAAAATAAGTATTTTTGAGGGCAAAAAATGGTTCCCATGCAATAAAGGTGGTGACTTCCGCCGCTGGTACGGAAATCAAGAGTATGTTGTTGAATGGGAAAATGATGGCTTTCGTTTAGTCAATTATCGAGATAAGACAGGTAAACAGTTATCGCGACCACAAAATATACAATACAATTTTAAGGAAGGCATCACTTGGACATATATTTCTTCTGCCTTAATTTCTTTAAGATATAGTCCATCTTATATGATGTTTGAATCTGCCGGACCGCTATGTCTTGTTAACAATTCGTCTTATTTAGAGTATATGCTCGGATATTTGAATTCATGTGTTGCTCAATACTATTTATTAGCATTGGAACCAACAATTCGATATTCAGAAGGAACTTTGCTGAAGTTGCCTTATATCCAAGAGTTTTCTGAAATAACAAGCAAATATGTCCAAAGTTGTATCAATGCGGCAAAAATGGACTGGGACTCCTATGAAACCTCATGGGACTTTCAGCGGCACCCGCTTCTGCGCTCCGTTTCCCGTCTGGCCGATGCCTACGCCGCATGGAAAGCCGAGTGCGGAGAGCGCTTCCAGCAGCTCAAAAAAAACGAGGAAGAATTAAACCGCATTTTCATCGACATCTACGGATTGCAGGATGAGCTGACCCCGGAGGTGGCGGACAGGGATGTCACCGTCCACCGCATTTTTGACACCAAGGACGATGTGCCGGAATCCATGCAGGGCAGCAACTATGTTCGCGCCAAGCGGGATGAAATTGTCTCCCTGCTCTCCTACGCCGTGGGCTGTATATTCGGGCGGTACTCGCTGGATGTGGATGGCCTTGCCTATGCAGGTGGAGAGTGGGACGCAGGTAAGTACAAAACCTTCCTGCCGGATCATGATGATGTCATTCCTATCACCGATGAAGAGTATCTGGAAGACGATATTGTCTCCGGCCTGTGTGACTGGCTGAAAGCCGTCTATGGTGCGGACACGCTGGAAGAAAATCTGGACTTCATCGCCGGGGCGCTGGGCGGCAAGGGAAACAGCAGCCGGGAGGCCATCCGCAGCTACTTCCTCAAGGACTTCTTCAAAGACCACTGCAAGACCTACCAGAAGCGCCCGATCTACTGGCTGTTCGACAGCGGCAAGCAGAACGGCTTCAAGGCGCTGATTTATCTCCACCGCTACACGCCGGACACCATCGGCAACCTCCGCGTGGATTACCTCCACAAGATGCAGCGCGTCTACGAGTCCGAAATCAACCGGATGCAGGACATGATCGACCACAGCACCAACGCCCGCGAGGTGGCCGCTTCCACCAAGCGCAAGGAAAAGCTCCAAAAGCAGCTCAAGGAGTGCCGCGACTACGACGAGATGATCGCCCACCTTGCCCTGAGCCGCATCAAGCTGGACTTGGACGATGGCGTGAAGGTCAACTACGAAAAAATTCAAACCGCCAGCGACGGAAAAAAATACGCCGTTCTGGCAAAGATATAAGAACAGATAACACGATAATGTGAAGGAGGTGGTCGAGATGACCGCAGAAGAGATTTTCGCCGGTGAATCTGAGAATATTGAGTTCAAGAGTGAAATTCCCGCCAAAAGCGAAAAATACACGAAGACCGTGGTGGCCTTTGCCAACGGTAAAGGCGGCAAGCTGGTCTTCGGTGTGGAGAACGGCACATGGGCTGTCACCGGCTTTTCCAAAGAGGAAGTCTTTCAGAAGATGGACGCAATCACCAATGCCATTTTCGATAGCTGCGAACCCAAGATCACCCCGAACATCGCGATTCAGGAAATTGACGGGAAGGCGGTTATTGTAGTAGAAATCATCCCCGGTATGCAGCGCCCCTACTATATCAAGAGTCAGGGCATCATGGACGGCACCTACATCCGCGTAGCGGGCACGACCCGCCATGCGGAACGCTACCGTGTGCAAGAACTCATCATGGAGGGGACGAACCGCTCTTTTGACCAGATGGAGCGGGAACAGACTGTTTCTGAGAAAGAGATTGCGGCCTTCTGTGAGAAGATGTACCAACACGCCCTCAAGCTGGCCGAGACAGATACGGCGCGGGAACAGATTCAGAAGGTTGGTAAAAATCAGTTGCTCTCGTGGAAACTGCTGGTGGAACGCGATGGAACCTATCATCCCACCAATGGGTATCTGCTTCTGGATGGAGATATGGCTGAGTTCCCGGATGCCGCCATCCAGTGTGCAGTATTCAAGGGAGTTGTGCGTGACATCTTCATCACCCGCAAAGAGTTTACCGGGCCGATATATAAGCAGATCGAGGATGCCTACAACTTCGTGTTGCAGCACATCGACCTCGGCTCCCGCATTGAAGGAATTGGAAGGCAGGATTATTATGAACTGCCCGTCAAAACAATCCGTGAGATGATCTCGAATGCAGTCTGCCATCGCAGCTACCTGACGCCGGGTAAGATACAGGTGGCGCTCTTTGATGACCGGCTGGAGGTCACCTCCCCCGGTATGCTGGACAGTGAGATCACCATTGAAAAAATGAAATCCGGCCTCTCGAAGATCCGCAACCGTGGCATTGCAGCCGCCTTTTCCTACATGAACATCGTGGAGGCATGGGGCAGCGGTATTCCGAAAATGTTCCGGGAAGCTAAGGAATACGGCCTTCGTGAGCCGGAGCTGATCGACATGGGCAGCGATTTCCGTATCAATCTTTATCGGAAAAAGGCGGCTATTGATCAGAATGGTGTCATTGACCCCAAAGAGCGTGACACCAATGACACCAAAGTTGAACCCAATGACACCAATGAAGAAGCGGTTCTGAGCATCATCCTGAAAAATCCGCAAGCAACGCAAGGGGCGATTGCGAAAGAAGTGGGAGCATCTCTTTCCACTGTCAAGCGCATCATGCGCAACCTTCAAAAGAGCGGGAAGCTGCGGCGTGAAGGAACCAATCGAAACGGCTCGTGGGTAGTCACAGGCCAAAAGGAGTAAGCGGCATGGCAGAAATGAACATCAAACAAATCATAGACCGGCTGAATGCTGAGTTTACCGGCGATACCCGAAAGCTCGTCTTTTGGTACGACGATAACGGCGAGTTTGTGGAGGATATGCAGAATGTGGAGCTGGACAATGCCAAAGTCTACTTCTTGCAGCCGGACAATCAGTTTGCCACCAAGCTCTTTCTGGAACGGCAGGACACTACGACAAACTACCTGATCTACGCCCCCTTCCCCAAGCCGGATGTGCGGGACAACCATCTGGAAGACACGCTGCTCTACTCCAAGTGCTTCTTTGCCGACCGCGCCTCGCTGCTCTCGGTGGATTTGGGGATTGACGAAAAGTACAAGCCCATCATTGAAAAGCATATCAAGTTCTTTGCCAACAAGGAGCGGACGCAGCGCTTCTATGACCTTGAAATCGAAAACTTCAACGAAGAGAACATCATCACGGGGCTTCTCTCTGCCATTTGCCGCACCCGTACCTGTTCCTTTGAAGAAGTGATCCGGGTCATGCTGACAGACGGCGAGCTTGCAGATAACAAATTCCTGTCTGAGGTGGAGAAATACGGCCTGCTGGACGATTTCTGGAAGCTCTGCGAGCAGCATTTTGGCTATACCGATGTAAAACCTACGCTGGAAAAGCTGGTAGTGACCATGTTTGTTACCTACACTGCCAAGTATGTAGGAAGTGAACTCCCGAAGCCGTGGAAGGCGTTCCTCTCCTATAAGGCCGGGAATATCATCGCCTTTATGGACAACCTGATGAACAATATCCTGTACCGTGGGCGCTATGATGAGCTTTCCGCTCATGTGGCCTCCGGCCTGAATGTCCAGAAAGCCTTCTCCGATTATCCGCCGGATGACTTGGTAAACTGCGATACCTTCCTTGCCATTGACCAGATCCTCATCAAGTGGATTGTGGAGCGCCTTTTAACCGAGGATGTGGGCGCAGCACTGGACGGTCTGACTATCCCGCAAATCTGTGAAAAGCGGAGCAAAATGCACTTCGGGGAAAAGACCGGAGGCTGCTATCAGATGCTTGACAGCGCCTATCAGATCATTCAGGCTGGGAATTACCGTTGCCCGGACAACTTCAAAGAGATTCTGCGCCAGTATCAGGAGGAAGACTTCCGGCTGGACTACGAATATCGCCGGTTCTATTCTGCTTACGATCAGCTCGAAGAAACGGCAGCTTTCGAGCCGCTGCGCGATTTGGTGGAAAACATCTACACCAACGAGTATCTGGAAACGCTGCTTCCCAAATGGAATGTCGCCATTCAAGAGCCGGACTCGTTTATGGCGCTGCCCTTGCAGAGGGACTTCTATGCCCGCAATTTGAAGAATGCCAAGGAGCGCACGGTGGTCATCATCTCGGATGCCATGCGCTATGAGGTGGGCAAGGAGCTGTTCCGCCGGATGCAGGATGATCCAAAGTGTACAGCGAAGCTGGAAATCCAGCTCAGTGTTTTGCCGTCCTATACCCGTCTCGGCATGGCGGCGCTGCTTCCACACGCGGAGCTGACGATGACGGACGATTTCAAGGTGCTGATCGATGGTATGCCTTGCGATAACCTTGCTGAACGAGAAGCGATTTTGCAGAAGTACAGCCCTGATAGCGTTTGCGTCCAGTTTGACAGCATCAAGTCACTCAAAGTTGCCGAGCTGCGCAGCATCTTCACCGGTAAACAGGTGGTTTATGTGTACCACAACCAGATTGATGCCCGTGGCGATAAGCCCAATACCGAGGATGAAGTCTTTGTCGCCTGTCAGGAGGCGATTGCGGAAATTATCGACTTGATCCGCCGCATCTCTACCAGTGCGAATACATACCGGTTTATCGTCACTGCTGATCACGGCTTTATCTACAAACGGGATAAAATCGCGGAGAGCGACAAGATTGAGGGAATCAAGGGAAAAACTTCCTTTATCAACCGGCGTTTTGTGGTCGCACAGGAACCCGTTTCAAGAGATGGCATCGCCAGCATGGAGATGAGCAAAGTCCTTCGCAATGATGACACCAAATGGGTGTCCTATCCCATCAGCGACGATGTATTCAAGGTGGCTGGCGGCGGGCAGAACTATGTACATGGCGGCTCATCCCCGCAGGAAATGCTTGTGCCTGTCCTCGACCTCAAGATGGAACGCGGACACATGGAGACGCGGAGCGCGGGAGTTGCGCTGGTAAGCATGGTGCGAAAAATCACCAACAAAATCACCATACTGGATTTCATTCAGTCTGAGCCGGTCAGCGATGTGGTCAAGGCGGCTTCCTATCGGTTGTTCTTTATCTCCGATGACAACGAGCGGATTTCCAATGAGAATAGCTGCATTGCGGACAGCCGGGAACAAGATGCTGCCAAACGCATCTTCCGCATGAAATTCCAGTTCAAAGACAAGAAGTACGACAAAGACAAACAGTATTTCTTTGTGATATACGATGATGCAACAGGGCTTGAGGTGTTCCGGCATCCTGTCATCATGGACATGGCATTTGCCGATGACTATGGCTTCGGCTTTTAAGGGGACCCTAAGTGACAGGAGGCGATTCAAATGGTTGATATGACAGAAAATGAGGATAGAAGAGCTGTCATCAAATCGAAATTGCGGCAAAATTTCGATGGGAAGATTGTGCGCAAGGATTTGACCAAGAAAATCAAGGAAGGCGCAAATGTGCCTGTCTATGTCCTTGAGTTCCTGCTGGGACAGTATTGCAGCTCGGATGACCCTGATATTATCGAAGAGGGCGTAGAGAATGTAAAACGCATTCTTGCGGATAATTTTGTCCGCCCTGATGAGGCGCAGAAGATTCTCTCTGTGCTTCGTCAGCGTGGCAGCTACACCGTGATTGATAAAATCACAGTGAACTTGAACATCAAGCGGGATTTCTATGAAGCAGAGTTCTCCAACCTTGGACTCAAGAATATCCCCATAGACGAAGAATATCCCGCCAAATTTGACCGCCTGCTTTGCGGCGGCATCTGGTGCATCGTGCAACTGGACTATGAGTACATGGAGGAAGATCGGAACGGAACGCCAATCAGCATCCGAAAGCTCACGCCAATCCAAATGCCTCATGTGGACATTGAAGAACTGAAACAGGGGCGCAAAGCATTCACGCAGGATGAATGGATGGATGTGCTGCTGCGCTCCATCGGCATGGAGCCGGACACCCTGACTTACCGCGAAAAATGGCTGCTCCTGATCCGCATGATCCCGCTTGTGGAGAACAATTTCAACCTCTGTGAGCTGGGGCCGCGTAGCACCGGTAAATCCCATCTTTACAAAGAGATTTCCCCGAACAGCATTCTCGTTTCCGGCGGTCAGACAACGGTAGCCAATCTGTTTTATAACATGGGGCGCAAAACCGTTGGCCTTGTCGGTCTTTGGGACTGTGTTGCCTTTGACGAAGTTGCCGGTATCAGATTCAAGGATAAAGACGGCATCCAGATCATGAAGGACTACATGGCATCCGGGTCCTTCGCTCGCGGAAAAGAGGAAAAAGCCGCAAGCGCGTCAATGGTCTTCGTGGGCAATATCAATCAGAGCGTGGATGTGCTTCTTAAAACATCCAGCCTCTTTGATCCCTTCCCGCCTGAGATGGGTACCGATACAGCTTTCCTTGACCGGATTCACTGTTATCTGCCCGGTTGGGAGATACCGAAATTCCGCCCGGAGCATTTCACTGATGACTATGGCTTCATTACTGATTATTTGGCGGAGTTCATCCGGGAGCTGCGCAAAGAGCAGTATGGAGATGCGCTGGACAAATATTTCCGTTTAGGCACCAACCTAAACCAGCGTGATACCATAGCGGTTCGGAAAATGGTTGGCGGGCTTTTGAAGCTCGTCTATCCTGACGGCGAGTTCTCAAAAGAACAACTGGAAGAAATTTTGAAGCTTGCGTTGGAGATGCGCCGTCGCGTTAAGGAACAACTCAAAAAGCTGGGTGGCATGGAGTTTTATGATGTGAATTTCTCCTACATCGACAAGGACAGCTTTGAGGAATACTATGTTTCCGTGCCAGAACAAGGCGGCGGAAAGCTGATCCCAGAAGGGATGTGCAATCCCGGTCAGATTTATACAGTTTCGCAGGGAAAATCCGGCATGATCGGCGTGTTCCGTCTGGAATCGCAGATGCTCCCCGGCAACGGCAAGTTTGAACGCACGGGTATTGGCTCTGAACGCGAGGCAAGAGAGGCCACAAATACTGCATTCAACTTCCTCAAAGCAAATGCAGGACACATCAGCGGAATGATCAGCACCACGACAAAGGACTATATCATCAACTATCAGGACTTGCAGGGCATCGGTATGACCAGTAAGCTTGCCCTTCCGACGCTGATCGCGCTTGCCTCTATTGCCCTGAATAAACCCACTGTCAGTAGCTTGGCTGTACTGGGTGAAATCAGCATTGCCGGTACGATGATCAAAGTGGATGAGCTGGCAAACGCCCTGCAAGTGTGTCTTGACAGCGGGGCAAAGAAAGTATTACTGCCCATTACATCAGCCGCAGACCTTGGCTCTGTCCCCTCAGAGTTGATCGGATGCTTCAATCTCATCTTCTATCAGAGTGCGGAGGACGCAGTATTCAAGGCGCTGGGCGTAGAATAAGAAGGCAACAAAAAAGAGCCTCAGCCGACACCCACAAGGGCATCGACTGAGGCTCATGCGGTTAAATTGAGAGATGAAGAAAGGCTGGAAAATCGACTTTCATCCTGACATTTTGGGCTTTAGGGGCATAGACAGGAAAACATACGGGGCACCTTTCAAGCGCCGCTTACAGGGCAGAAAAGCCACGATTTTCAACCCTTATCACGACATATTTTCCGCCCTATCTGTCCAGTTGTAAGTGACAGCTTTTTCATTCTTTTGGTTTGTTTTCTTCTCCCCATAAGCATAACTGATCCAGCACTTTCATCAATGATTTTCCCCGCTCACTCAAGCTGTATTCTACCTTTGGAGGGATTTGGGGATATTCTGTTCTTATGATCAAATTGTCGGCTTCCAGTTCTTTAAGGTTTGTACTGAGGGTTTTGTCTGATATGTTTTTTAGATACCTTTTCAGCTCATTAAACCGTACCACCCTATACTCCATCAGGCAATATAAAATTACCATCTTATGCTTGCCGGAAATGAGGGAGAGTGCGTAATGAAAACCGGTATCTTCAAAATTGGCGTTCTCAATGTAGTTCTGTATCATAGCATCACTTACCTCATAGAAAGTACCTGTCTTAATTGCCAGTACTTGAATTTGTTTCTCTTCTGGATATAATTATAAATAAGGCATACGGTCATGTCAATAATGCAAATCAGAAGGAGAGATAGTTATGAGAACCAAGTTGAATATCACCGAAGGTATTTTCCCGATGCCGGTGCTGATGGTTGCGACCTATAATGAGGATGGCAGCGTCAATGTTATGAACGCTGCATGGGGAACTATGCAGGAAAGAGATACTGTCGCTCTCAACCTTACCGAGAGTCATAAGACTGTAAAAAACATTAAGGCTCGGGGTGCTTTTACCGTCAGCATCGCGGATGCTGCTCATGTGACGGAGGCGGATTACTTTGGTGTGGAATCCGGCAATCGAGTATCGGATAAACTTGCTGCAAGTGGCCTGACTGCCAGCAAGGCCGAAAAAGTGGATGCACCTGTAATCAACGAGTTCCCGCTTTGTCTGGAATGTGAGTTCATCGAGTATCAAGACGGAAAATACGGTTGTGGCGTTATCGGTAGAGTTGTGAATGTTACTGCCGATGAAAGCGTAATGGTGGACGGAAAGCTTGATATGTCCTTGGTGAATGCTATTGCATTTGATCCATACACTCACGGGTATTACAAAGTGACGGAGCGCGTCGGCGAAGCATTTAAGGACGGTTTGAAACTCAAAAATGAGCGTCCTGTTCAAGGAGACGAACCGGCAAAGTAAAATGAAAAAAGAGCCTCAGCCGACACCCGCAAGGGCATCGACCGA
>ULUK01024072.1_pt1 | contig 19828 bp, 20 predicted proteins | sample 1958451 | NCBI WGS metagenome assembly ULUK01 (sample SAMEA4835758, study PRJEB28245) | human gut metagenome | biome: gut microbiome; material: fecal sample | place: Denmark | collected 2008
AAAGCTCCAAATTCTTTGGAGTAACGCGTGCCTTTGGCTACGATGTCGAGGTCTATCGGAATGCTGAAACTTTTACCCGTGCGCGTGTCTGTCCATCGCCTGCGCCGTATCCGCAGGACGACCTTGTGGTCCCGGATGGGGAAGTCTGTGACATTTACGGCCGCCATGAAGCCCTTGGATTCAAATTGGGCATCATTGCTCAACGCATTGTTCATCCTCTCGTCAAGGCTGATGTGAATTTCCGTAGCTGTTTGTGCAATTCCCGTTATCGAGAAGTAATCTAAAATCTCGGTTGGCAGCACCACTTGTGCCAGTGCCTGTAAGTAATCGTTTTCCATACCGCAAAGTTCGGCATAACATTTGGATGCCTAAAATTTATCCCCACTAAATTTCTACTGACCCGTGACTATGCCGAAGCGCCGTCACAAGGTGCGGAACTTCGCCACGCTCATTTTCATTAGCATTGCGGAGCAACTCGGTTTGCCGTTCTTTGAGGACTGCGCCTTTGCTCCGTCGAAGCACCGTGTCGGTACTGTGTTCACGGCTAACAACATTCCGCCACTCCGCAACATCATCGTTTTTGACGATTTCGTCACTACCGGGCAGACGCTTGTGTCGATGCAGAATCTTCTCGTTTCACTTGGCAAGAACTGTGTATTCTTCACAGGTATAAATAATAAACTCTAATTTATCACTATATTATAGTGTGTAAATTATTTGGCATAGACTTTATTGGCATTAATATGCCAAATTCTTTCATATAAGGTCGATTACCTAATTCATACATATCTACTACTACATCGCCATATTTTATCCAATCATCAACCGAGATATCAAAATATGCCAATGCCTCTTTTATCAGACCTGAGATAGTTTTGCAAATTCCATCTCTATTTCCCCATTCTGTTATAATATGCTGACGTAAAAAAGATTCTTTCCTTTGTGAATAGTCCATTTTATCACGCGCCTCCTTTGTAATAACTCCTATATAGAATATTTCTTTAGCGAGGACAAGCCACGTTTCTTCCGGACAATTCAATATTTCTAATGATGATTTAATATCATCATCAAGCGAAAGATAACGTTGCAGCATATCTTTATCGTCATACAAGTCAAATGTAAAAAGTCTCGTATTTCTACGAGCTAAATTTTCTTTTGCTACTCTAATTTCACGTTTACTTGACGGTTCGGTTAATGTGTTAGCAATGTTTTTTATCGCATTTGCCGTGCCCTGAGCCATTTGTCCCACAGCATCGCCATACTTTTCTCGCTTTGTTTCTTTGGATGAATCCTCCGCAAGCATTATTATTACTGTTACTATTATAATTGCAACAATTACGATTAATACTATCATTGTAAATTCTAATTTTCCAGTGCAAAGTTACGAATTTCTCGTCTTTTATCCGCTATGATTGAGGAAGTAATTTTGTGGCAACCAAACGCTAACGCATTATGGACCACAAATTCACTGAACAAATAAAGCAATGGCTTGAAACGCCGGAAGCAGAGCGCGACTACGCCGTAGGGGCACTTTATCTTTTGAAGTTGTCGGGCAATCAGATAATGTATAAAAACATTATCACTCAGATTGACCGCAGACATGAGTTTATAGACTACCAGCTCCAGAAGTATTACAACTTCCGTGTGCAGTCGCTGACGCACGTACAAGTCGAGGAAATGCAGCAACAGGTTGATGTAATCGTTGCCGAACACATCTCTCTCGCTGCCAATGCAGACGAACATTGCACCGGCAAGCGTGATGACCACGACTCTTTGCCCGATGAAATCAAAGCAAAATACGTTGAGAACCTTTCAATTCTGCAACGTATGCGCGAACTGCATCTCAAACTGCGTTCGCTCTCGCTTGAAACTGCTCCGTGTCCCGACTCGGAACGCTATTCGTTCCTCAAAGAACTCATCGAGCTCGACAAGAAGATGCACGCCAACTGGGACGAGTACGACCATTTCGTTGCCTCTGCTCCCACGTCTAAAAACGCTGCCAAACCCAAAGCCATGGCAAAGAAATGAAACGTACCGCAGACATAAATGAAATTCTCCGTCCGCTGAAAGATGCGCCCTGCCAGGCGTATCTTTCCAATGCCGTGCAGGTGGCGGACATATTGGAATGGATTCTGTCGCAGGTGGGCGTGGCGGAGATTTGGCAGACTTCGTTCTCCATTTCTGAGGAGTTTCTGCGACGGCTCTACTTTATCTGCAAAGATAAACGTGTGAGCCGCATCAACCTTGTTCTCGACCACAAGGCTACGAACAAGACGCTCAAACTCTGGGCGTTCATCAGCCAAGTGATTGAGCGCACTTATCTTGCCGACAACTACAGCAAGATTTTGCTCGTGAAGTCGCAAAAGGGCGACATGGTGTCTGTCGTGACTTCGCAGAACCTCACGAGAGGCAACCGTGCCGAATCGGCTTTCATCAGCACAGATCCCGGCATCTTTGCCACACTCTTTTCACAAGTCAATGATTTAATAACCAACAATTCTGTTCCGCTCAATGACTTATTCAACCAACGTATTAACGCAGATTGAAAAATTTGCAAGCATCTATTTGAAGATTTCAGATATGGCAGTAATTCTCGATATTCCTGCCGATGTGCTTCGTGATGACATCGCCGACCGCACGAGTGAGGTTTCCAAGGCATACCGCCGTGGTAAGGCTGCGTCTAAAGTCAAACTTCATTCGCAGGAGATGATGCTCGCGCAAGTAGGCTCGCCTCTCGCTATCGAGAACGCTCACCGAAATCTGCTTGACATGGAAGATGATGAATAGCTAAAAGAAAGGTATATCCTCTTTTTTTAATTCCGTTACTTTTATATTAAGTCTCTTACATAATTTCTTTAATAACGTTTTATGTTCACATTTCAAACCAATATACAAATGAATAATGCTTATATTCATATATGGTCTACTTTTGGGAGTCTTTTCTTTCAAAAACCTAATTTCATCTTCATATTTCCACAACGATGATTTGCATAACAGGAGGTTTTTATAATCCGTCTCTCGCTTTAAGTCAGGTAAATCTGTCACATAATCCACTTTATGTGGCTTCCATTGTTCTGATTTTACGTCAAATTCTATGCAAATTCCATTATGTCCATTTGCATAATGGCTCCAAAGAAGTACATTTTTAAAAGAAGTTGAAGCAGAGCAAATGTAAGTATTATCCAAATTATCGTATACCTCTTTTCTCAGCAATTTATTATTTGTAGAATCTTTAAAATGCCCTTCCATAGGATCATTTAATTGATGATAATTTGAACCGAACAGTCGATGATTAATCAAAATATCAACGATTCGCTCAAAATTATTTAACGTTCTGTATTTAAAATAACTTGCCATATTATTTTTTTTATTTTAACGAATTACAAGACAATTTATTATGTCGTTGCCTAATACCATAGAAGTCTGCAAAGCTAATCTTTTCACAAAGGAAGATGAGCTTCGTAATCTTTATCCGCAAACGCTTGTGGATAAAGTGCTTCGTGTGCGTGAGATGTATAATTGGTTTATATCCAATCCCGACGGCACAGACCGTGAGTTTGTGGCTGAACTGCTGCAACGCCACGCGGTGTCAAAGGTGACGGCTTACTCCGACCTTGTCATTGTCAAGTCGTTGCTCCCCATGCTCGGAAGTGCGAGCCGCGACTTCCACCGTTGGCGCACCAACGAAATGCTTATCGCCACATACAAAATGGCCGAGAAGCGTAAGGACAACAAGACGATGGAGCGGGCGGCGACCGCCTACGGCAAGCTCAACCGCGTTGACCTTGAAGATGAACAGGCTATACCGCTCGACCAAATTATCGTTCAGCCTTTCATGGCTACCGACGACCCGCGTGTGCTCGGCATCGAGCCTATTCCCAACATAGCCGATAAAATCTCGGCCATGATTGAGAAATACCGCAAGGAAACAATCGACATTGAAGACGTTGAGTTCGAGGAATACGAACGCCGAAGGAGTGGGGCATCTTCGAAGCGCCCGGTCTGTGAGGAGCATCTGCCCCCATGCGCCCTCCGCTGGCGCGTCGTGCGGATGGGGTTATGATGTAGTAATGCGCCTCTGGCGCATCGTCGTCATGCTTATGGTGGCATGCCAAGACCTTGCCACGCTCCGCTGGCGCGTCGTCGACACGCTGGATAAAAATGATTGCTACCTGAATTCTATAGAGGAAGTTTGTGGATAATTGTGAGTCCGTCGCGAAGAGGTATTATAACCTTTTCCACACGCTCGTCGGCAGCAACAAAATCGTTGAACTCAAGTATTCCCGCTGTCTGAGCGTCGAGTTTCTTTCCGTAGTCGACCACTTTTCCGTCCCACAGCGTGTTGTCGGCAATAATGAACCCGTCGGGGTTCACATAGTCGAACACCAAGTTGTAGTATTCCAGATACTGCCTTTTATTGGCATCCATAAACACGAGGTCGAACTTTCCACCCACCTGAGGTATTATGTCGCGGGCGTCGCCGATGTGCAGGTGGATGTTTTTCCCCTGTTGCGCCTGGCAGAAATGCTCTCTGATGAAATCCTCCAGCTCGTCGTCGATTTCGATTGTGTGCAGCTCCGCCCCCGGCACCATACCTTCCGCCATTGCCAAGGCGGAATATCCGGTAAACGTGCCGAGTTCGAGAATCCGCTTAGGGCGGATCATTCTTACGAACATCTTCAGCAGTTTTCCCTGTAGGTGTCCGGAACACATCCTCGGTCGCAGATGGTATAGGTGAGTCTCCCGGTCGAGCCGGCTCAGCGTTTCGCCCTCCTTGTCGATGTGGCGCAGGATATATTCTTCAAGTTCTTCGGTCATTATTTCTCTGGGTTTTCGAGGTTTGGCAAGTCGTAATGGTCATAGTTTTCGAGCACGTCAGCCACACGGTTGATTTCAAGGAACGTGGTGCCCTTACCCTCACCGAAACCACCACCGAGGTATGCGATTTTGTCGTCGGGAGTAATGATGTTCAGTTCGATGAGGTGCTCCAGCCCGTTGTACAGATACGCGCGCGACGACGTTTCCTTTTTCTGATACATCGGGTACACACCGTAGCTCAGCGCCAACAGTCGCGGCACGTTCGGGCGGTAGCATATAGCGAGCGTAGGCGATATGCCACGGAAAGAAGCAATATAGCGCGCTGTGCGTCCGGTGTAGCTGTCGGTCACGATAGCCTTCGCCCCGATTTCGTATTGCGCATCGACGGCACCGTGGGCAAGGAAAGTTGTCACATCGGCAGTGTCGCGGCAGAACAGCGTGTGGTTTACCGCGTCTTTCCGGCTTGACAGCGACATCTCCGTCTCCTTTATGATTTTCGACATTGTTGAAATCGCCTCCACGGGATATTTTCCATAAGCAGTCTCACCGCTGAGCATCAGAGCGTCAGCCCTTTGAAACACCGCGTTTGCGATGTCGGACACCTCCGCACGAGTAGGACGCGGGTTGCTGATCATCGTGTGGAGCATCTGAGTAGCGACAATGACCGGCTTGTGAGCGTTTACACACTTGCTAATCAGCTGTCGTTGCAGCACCGGGATTCTCTCCGCCGGCACTTCAATTCCGAGGTCGCCACGAGCAATCATTATTCCGTAAGACACCTCGAGAATCTCGTCGATATTGTCGATACCCTCCTGGTTTTCGATTTTAGATATGATTTTAATCGGGCTGTTGTTAGCGTCGAGAATTTTCTGGATGTCGAGCACATCCTGTCTTGATCGGACAAACGAGTGAGCGATGAAGTCGACCCCCATCTCGATGGCATATCCGATGTTCTGAATGTCGCGTTGTGTCAGCGACGGCAGTTTGATGCTTGCGCCAGGGATGTTCACGCTCTTTCTCGAACCGAGTTCGCCATCGTTCAATGCCGTGCAACGCAGCGTTTTCCCGTCGATGCTGTCAATTAAGAAGTCGAGCTCGCCATCGTCGATGAGCAGGTGCATGCCCGCTTTGACGTCATTGGCAATGTCGGGGTATGACAGATGTATGTTCTGCTTGTCGCTAAGTTCGTCGGGCGCTCCGGTCACACAGACCTTGTCTCCGGCAGAGAACGACAGGTTTTCGTCGTCGACATTAGTCGTTGTTCTGATTTCCGGACCCTTTGTGTCCATAAGGATTCCTATTCTGTCGCTGACCGCGCGCACGTTGTTGACAATTCTTTGGAAACCTTCGCGTTGAATGTGTGCAGAGTTCATGCGCACCACGTTCAAGCCGTTTTCCGCCAACTGTTTTATAAAGTCCACGTCACAACGACGATCGGAGACAGTTGCGACAATTTTCGTAAATTTAGTCTTCATCTTGTACTTTTGGGCTTATAAAAATATATCTGTTTTTTTGTAAGACAGTGAATCTCAAGCGTTCATCAGAGCCATAACCGCCAGGCGGTAACTGTTGAGGCCGAATCCGGCAATCACACCCCGGCATGCCCCGGCAATCATCGACACGTGGCGGTATTCCTCACGAGCGTGCACGTTTGAGATGTGGACCTCAACCACCGGCGCTTTCACCGCACGGATAGCGTCGCCGATAGCGATTGACGTGTGGGTGTAAGCACCAGCGTTGAGGACAATGCCGTCCACGTCGAACCCCCGGTCGTGGATTTTATCGATAATCGCACCTTCGTGGTTGCTTTGGAAATATTCAAATTCTATGTCGGGGAAATCCGCAGTCAGCGTGTTGAAGAAAGTCTCAAACGAAGAATCGCCATAAATGCTTTTCTCTCTGACTCCCAACAAATTCAAGTTTGGTCCGTTGATAATAAGAATTTTCATAATCGCTTAGTCTTGGGGTTATCGAGGTTTTTCCGGCGGAATTTCTTACCTTTGTTGCAGCAGTATTCTCCCGGAATATCTGCAAAATTAATAAAACTATCCGTATTTTTCAACACCGCTATGACAGAATTACCCGACAACGCGACATTGGTAGAACTTTTCAACGCCCATTTGTCGTTGGAGAAAGGCTTGTCGGCCAACACGGTGGCATCGTATGACAACGATGTCCAGAAACTGTTGCAGTTTTTGGACGAGAAAAACGAGATACTGCCGTCGGTCACCGAGCCGTTGCTCCATGAGTTTCTCTCCGTGCTCCACGACATCGGCATCCATCCCCGGTCGCAGGCACGCATCGTGTCGGGCATCCGAGTGTTTTTCCAGTTTCTGAAAACGAGTGGATACACCGACCACAATCCAGCCACACTGCTTGAGTTGCCCCGTCTCGGGCGTCAGCTGCCCGACATCCTGACCGTAGATGAAATCGACGCTATGGAGGCAGCGTGCGATGATTCGACCTATGAGGGCTGCCGCAACCGCGCCATCATCGAAACCACGTATTGCTGCGGACTTCGCGTGTCGGAACTTGTCGGACTGCAGATGTCGAAGGTGGACATCGACGAAGGGTATGTCACCGTAGACGGAAAAGGCAGCAAACAGCGCATCGTCCCCATCGCCTCATCGGCAGTCGACGCCATCCGCGCCTATCTGCCCCTTCGGTCAAACCTGACGCCCAAACGCGGCAGCGAGGACATCCTTTTCCTCAACCGCCGCGGCGGGCAGCTAACGCGCACAATGATATTCTACATCGTAAAGAAACTCTGCGGCGAGTGCGGCATAAAGAAAAACATCAGTCCGCACACCCTCCGTCATTCCTTTGCCACGCATCTTCTCGAGGGCGGCGCCAATCTGCGCGCCATACAGGAAATGCTCGGACATGAGAGCATCACCACCACCGAAATCTACGTGCATATCGACCGCTCGTTCCTTCGGCAGGAAGTGGCAAACTGCCATCCCCGCAGCAGGAAGTAATAGGAAAAATCATTACCTTTGCAAAAATAAGCAGACACATTATGGCAAAAAGTAAGATATACGTTGTGTACGTTGGGCGTCAGCCAGGACTTTATGAGACATGGGATGAATGTCGAGCCGAGGTAGAAGGCTACCCCGGTGCCCGCTACAAATCGTTTTATTCCAAGGAAGAAGCCGTAATGTCGATGCGAGAGAGCGACGCATCGGCATCGATGGCGTTGCGCCAGATAGCCCGCCACCTTCAGGAGGACACCCCCGAGGTTGTAGCACCCCGCACCAAAAAAGCGTCGCCGTCGGTTTATCCCCCCGATGTGATACTCAACAGTCTTGCTGTAGACGCCGGCTGTATGGGCAATCCAGGGATAATGGAGTATCGCGGCGTTTATGTCCAGACCGGACAGGAAGTATTCAAAGTGGGGCCCTATCACGACGGCACCAACAATATCGGAGAGTTTCTCGCCATTGTCCACGGACTGGCGTTGTTGAAGCAAAAAGGCAGCAACATCCCCATCTACAGCGACAGCAAGATAGCCCAGAAATGGGTGCGCGACGGCAAATGCCGCACCACGCTCGCCCCCACATCCCGCAACGCCGAGCTGCTCGGGCTCGTGGCGCGCGCCGAGAAGTGGCTTGCCACCAACACATATACGAATCCCATCATCAAGTGGGAAACCAAGCAGTGGGGCGAGATACCAGCCGACTTCGGCAGAAAAGGATAGTCCCACAGAAGAATTTCCGGAAAAAAGAACCAACGCAGGTGTCTTTTCCCCTTTTTTACGGGAATCCAGACACGTTGCGTTTTATTTTTGCGGAAAAACACAAAAGCAATGAAAAACACAAAAAAGATTGAATTCAAGCCATTGACACCAATTGATGGCAACCGGGCAGAGGCCGTCAACGTGCGCCGCCGCGGAGACTGGATGGAAGTGACCGGCACCCCCGCCGCCGTGTGCCCGAAAACCACCGACGACCGTTTTCTCGGCGCCGACCGTCGCGGCAGCCGCACATACTACTTCATGCAGCGCAACGGAAAAGACGTAATAATGTCAGGCTACAGGCAGGACGGAACGTTTACCGCCGTTCAGCGCACCCTGTTTGCCGACGGCGGCAGCGTGACAGGATTTGCCGTCAGCGGAGAGTTTGTAGTGATATCCACATCCGCCGGACTCCGCTATCTGCATTTCAACGGATCGGGCTACGACAGCCTCGGCGGTATGGTAGAGATGCCGGAATTTGCGTTCGGCACCATCATGTCGGCAACGATAAGCACCGACATAGCAGGCATCACCCTCAAGGGGTCGTATCCGCAATGGAAAGGCACGTTGGCAGCATCCGACCGCAGTGGCGTGGAGCACGCGTTTCGGTCAGCCATAAGCGAGTTGCAGACCGTCGCTTCGGCGGGAGGTTGCTGCCTGCAGCCAGTCGTGCTTCGCGTGGCATTGCGCTTGTGGGACGACAGTCTGCTCTGGAGCGGCGCAGCAGCATGCGTAGGCCATGCGTGGCAGCCCGAAACCCTTGCCGATGCAACGCCCGGCACCGTCAGCACCATAGACGGCACCACCCTCAGCGCAACGATGTGGCAGCCCACGCTGCACCTTGTCTCGTCGGGACTCGGACACTGGCAGCCGTTTGTCAAAGCCGTTGAAATCTATGCCACCGAAGAGACCTCCGACTTCTCCACAATGCGCTTCCGCTGCGAGCAGAGTCAGACCGGTCAGAAAACCTACCATCTGCGAATGCGGGCAGAGAACGACACCTCCGCACAGCTCCGCCAATCAGCCGAGGCACAGGAAATGCGTCTTGTGGCATCTATCACCGACACGAAAGCACTTGCGGAAGGCACAGTGGCAGGCAGCAACCTCACAGATATAGGCGGCGGCAAGGTGGCAGTGGCAGTGATCCGCCAATCGACAGCCGTAGCCTGGCAGCCGACACCATCCAGATTCACGGCAAACACCCTCGATACCGTAGGCACCAGCCTGTTTGCCGGCAACCTTGTGCGCCATTTGCCCACCGCACCCCACTTCCTTTCCGTGGTCGACGTCACAACACTCAAAAACGGAGTGGCAAGCACCTATGTCAGTGTCGACATCGCCACCGAAGCCGGAAATGCAACCATCACCCGTTCAGCCCTGTTGGAACAATACAGCCTTCAGACCACCAACCTTGTGTCCTATCCCGACAGCCGAGCCCGCCGGCTGACACTGATTGTCGTGGCAGGCGGACAACGCTACAGCCGAACCATTCCCCTCACGCCGTCGGCCACCGGCAACTATGCCTACGCCACGCGTCCAGGCGGCTTCGCCATCCAGCCCGACACCTCCTCCTCAGTTCCGCCGACCACCGCCCGCTCCGTCGCCCAGCCAACCACACTGCTCCACAGCACCGGCAACCCACTGCAATGGACAGAATGCACTCGCGCCGACAATGCAGGAGTGCATGGCGTGATGCCCACGCTGCGCTACGGCGCGACGTGGATTATCGGCAGATCGCCAGTGTGTCTTCTCAGCGCCGACGGCATCCGCCTGCTGTCGTTTGACACCTCCGGACGTTGCACCGCCTCCACCCGAATCTCCCAACGGATTGTAGCCTCGTCGCGTCTTGCCGCCGTCACAGAAAACGGATTGGCATTTATCGACAGCAACGGACAGCTTTGCCGCTATGAAGGCACGCGCGTCACGTCGACCGGCGTCACAGTCCCGTCGGCAGAAGGTCTTGTCTATTCCGCCAGCCACGGCGAGTTGCTCGTGTATGGCGGCGGCAAGACAATGGCAGTAGCCCCCGACAACACCTTCACCCACCGCACGTCACGCTACCAAAGCCATGCATCCGGACTCCTGAGCGACAGCGACAACGTGTATGATCCCGACATAGAAGAGAAAAGCGCGCAAGCCGTCGACCTGCGCACCGACCAGACAGAATTGCCGTTCCGTCTGCGTCTGGCACAGTGGCATATAGACGCGTCTGACGCCGACGTAAGGCTCACCGTCTATGCCGAAAACGGCTACAGCTGTCACGGCGAGATGGTGTCAAGCCAGCGGTTGCGCGGCGCCGTCAGAGCCGTTGTCAGACAGCGCGTAGCCATGCCCCGCAGCCGCACCGTCAGGTTCGGGCTTCAAGGCACGTTGCCTTCAGGAACAAGAATCTGCAATATAAATATGTCGTAAAACATATTTTGGGGCCGTGAATAAAAAAAATTGCGTGTCGGCGTAAAAAAAATGAAGAAAAATAGTTGAAAAAAAATGAAACAATTTATCTTTGCGTGTATCTAACAAAGAATCATAATTCAATCTGTGTAAAAAACAAGGAAATGAAAAAACACAGCGACAATAACCCAAACCAGGAAACACAGAGACCGCCTCTGTGGGTTGTCATAATTGTGATAGCCAGCATCCTGCCGGTATTGCTTTGGCCGGTGTACATGTCGCGCTATGGTCTTCAACAAGGAGGTCAGACCGCCTTTCTTGCCGCCGCCTTTCCGATTTATATAGTGCTGTGCGGATACCTTGCATATAAATGCTATCAGTATAGAAGAGAAGTCACCTACGTGCTTCTCGTGATAATGTGGCTCTCCTACGGCGCCGCAGTTTTCCTATAAAAACCCTAATCTTAATAAAAAATACAAGACTATGATTATTGGAATTCCTAAAGAAATTAAGAACAACGAAAGCCGCGTGTCGATGACCCCGGCAGGTGTTCATGAGTTGGTTAAGCACGGTCATACAGTGTATGTGCAGAAAACGGCAGGCGAAGGCAGCGGATTCAGTGATGCCGACTACGAAGCCGTAGGCGCGGTGATGAGCCCAACGATAGAGGATGTCTACGCCAAGGCGGAGATGATAATCAAAGTAAAGGAACCAATAGAACCTGAGTACAAATTGGTGCGCAAGGGACAGTTGCTGTTCACGTATCTACACTTTGCCAGCAGCGAGCCACTGACCAAAGCAATGGTAGAGAGCGGCGCCGTCTGCCTTGCTTACGAAACCGTCCGTATGTCCGACAACTCGTTGCCGTTGCTGATCCCGATGTCGGAGGTGGCAGGACGAATGTCGGTACAAGAAGGAATGTATTTTCTTGAGCGTCCGCACGGAGGCAAAGGCGTGCTTCTCGGCGGCGTTCCAGGCGTAAAGCCGGCGAAAGTGTTTGTGATAGGAGGAGGCGTTGTCGGCACAGCTGCCGCAATGACCGCCGCCGGCACAGGCGCCGATGTTACAATCTGCGACATCTCGATACCTCGCCTCACGTATCTTGCGGATGTTATGCCCAAGAACATCAAGACGCTAATGAGCAATGAATACAATATCCGTCAGGAGCTTGCCGACGCCGATCTTGTTATCGGATCAGTGCTTATCCCAGGCGCCAAAGCGCCTAAACTCGTCACCCGCGATATGCTGAAGCTGATGAAGAAAGGCACAGTGCTTGTAGACGTGGCTATCGACCAGGGCGGCTGCTTCGAGACCTCGCATCCTACCACCCATCAGGATCCAGTGTATGAGATTGACGGCATAGTTCACTATGCTGTGGCAAATATCCCGGGAGCCGTGGCACGCACATCGACGTTCGCGCTCACCAACGCCACAATTCCTTATGCTCTGAAACTTGCCGACAAGGGCTGGAAACAGGCATGCAAGGAAAATCACGACCTTCTTGAGGGCTTGAACATTGTTGACGGCAAGGTGGTGTATAAGGGCGTTGCCGACGCATGGGGCTTGCCTTACACACCGGTTGAGGAAGTGTTGTAGAGAAACACATATAGATAAGAAGACAGGCGCGTTTCGTAAATGCGCCTGTCTTTTTTTGAGATGTTGAAGTGGCGTACCTCCGGCACGCTGATGGCGGATGCTGGCAGAGATCCCGGCACGCTGCGCTGCGCTCCGCGTACCGGGTTAATGCAGAGTGTCGTCGCTCCACGACGATATGCGCAGTTGTTGGTCAGTAGCGCATCTTCGAAGCGCGAGAGCAACGACGAGCGTCTGTCTTCATGCGCCCTCCGCTGACGTGTCGTGCGAATGGGGTTACTATTGAGTAATGCGCCGCTGGCGCAAATCTGCTGACACAAAACGGCTTACTGCGCTCAGCTACGAAGGAAATGTCACTATGTCGGCCAGTAAAACTGCCGTATAATCAGCTAAATCTATCAAAAAAAGACACATTTAGCTGAATAAAGCGTAGTTTTTCGAGGGAGTGGCGTATCTCCGGCACGCTGATGGCGGATGCTGGCAGAGATCCCGGCACGCTGCGCTGCGCTCCGCGTACCGGGTTACTGCAGAGTGTCGTCGCTCCGCGACGAAGGGGGATAAAAAAACAGGCGTGGTTTAGAAGCACGCCTGTTCTTATTGATATGAGGTCTGTTTTATTTCACTTCCCAAGTTTCACCAGCCATAATCATGTCGCGCAGCGAACCGAAATGTTTGCGCTCCTCGACATTGTGAGTCTGTTTGTCGACCTCTTCCTCATAGACCGGTGCTTCGACGTCGCGTATAACACCGATTGCCAAAGGCAACGACTTTCCGTCCATCATAGCAAGCTGCTGATGGAGGAAGTTGGACTGGCAGTGAGCATCGTGAGTAAGCACGTCGTCGATAGTGTATCCGTCCTCACCGATTGTCACCGCCTTCAAAAGGAATCCGTCTTGAACCAACCCCTTGTTCATCTCCTTGCCGAAGAGCATTTTCTCGCCGTGGCGCAAGTGGATGGTGTGGTCAGGGCGCAATTCGCGGTCGCTGACAAAGCTGTAGATGCCTTGATTGAAGATTACGCAGTTTTGGAGCATTTCAACAACCGACGCGCCGCGATGGCGTGCGGCTGCAACCAAGACCTCTTGCGACGTTTTCAGTTCAACGTCGAGGCTTCTGCCGAAGAAAGTGCCTCTCGCTCCAAACACGAGTTCAGCCGGGATGAACGGATCCTCCGTAGTGCCGTAAGGCGAAGACTTAGATACGAATCCTCGTTCAGACGTAGGCGAATACTGACCCTTTGTCAAACCGTAGATACGGTTGTTGAGCAGAATCATATTCATGTTTACGTTTCGTCTGACAGCGTGGATGAAGTGGTTTCCGCCGATTGCCAGACCGTCGCCGTCGCCGGAGATTTGCCAAACGGTCATGTCGGGGCGTGCCACTTTGAAACCAGTGGCGATAGCCGCCGCACGTCCGTGGATGGTGTGGAAACCGTAAGTGTTCATATAGTAAGGCAGACGCGAGCTGCAGCCGATACCAGAAATCACGGCAGTTTTTTCAGGAGCAACGCCGAGTTCCGCCATTGCTTTGTGCAGCACGTTCAGGATGGCGTGGTCGCCGCAACCGGGACACCAGCGCACGTATTGGTCGCTCTTGAAATCAGAGGCTTGATATTTCTTTTCTTCCATGATTCTTATTCCTCCATAATTTTAGTTACACCATCGACAAGCTCCTGCACAAGGAACGGTTGTCCCTGCACCTTGTTGATGCGTCTTATCAGAACGTTCGGGAATTTTGCCTGCAGGAAGTCTGCAAACTGTCCGAGGTTGAGTTCGGCAACGACAACGTGTTTGTATCTGGCGAGCACCTCCCCGGTGTTTTTAGGCAGCGGGTTGATGTAGCGGAAATGAGCCATAGCCACTTTTTTGCCGGCAGCCCTCAGATCGTCGACAGCCTCATGGATATGACCGAACGTGCCGCCCCATCCGATGACAAGCGTATCAGCGTCAGCATCGCCGTAAGGCTCTACGTCGGGGATGTCGAAAGCCACGCGGTCTACTTTCTCCTGTCGCAGGAGCACCATTTTCTCGTGGTTTTCCGGGTCGGTAGAGATGGCGCCCGTTTTAGAGTCCTTCTCCAAACCACCGAGGCGGTGAGTCAGACCAGGAGTTCCCGGAATAGCCCAGTAGCGCGCTTTGGTATTCTCGTCGCGGTCGTAAGGATGCCAGTCGGATTTGCCTTCCGGCACGAAACGCGGTTTGATTTCAGGATATTCACCCTCTTCCGGCAGTCTGAACGCCGACGAACCGTTTCCGATGAAAGCGTCGGATAGAAGCACAACCGGCGTCATGTGCTCGATTGCAATTCTTGCGGCTTCGAAAGCCATGTGGAAGCAGTCGACAGGAGAAGCGGCAGCCAAAACCACGGTCGGGCATTCGCCGTTGCGGCCGTAGATAGCCTGACGTAGGTCGGTCTGTTCGGTTTTTGTAGGCAGACCCGTAGACGGGCCACCACGCTGCACGTCGACGATTACAAGCGGAAGTTCAGCCATCACAGCCAGACCTATACCCTCGCTCTTCAGCGCCAAACCCGGTCCAGATGTTGTCGTCACCGCCAAATCGCCGGCAAAAGCCGCGCCGATAGCAGAGCAGACGCCTGCAATCTCGTCCTCCATCTGGCAAGCCTTCACCCCGAGGTCCTTGCGTTTTGCAAGTTCGTGAAGGATGTCGGTAGCAGGAGTGATAGGGTAGCTTCCGAGATACAATGGTCGTCCCGACTTTTCAGAAGCGTATATAAGTCCCCAAGCAGTGGCCGTGTTTCCGTTTACATCGGTGTATGTTCCAGGACGAGTGTCGCCGGTTTCGATACGGTATGTTGAAACAGAAGCATGGATATTGTGTCCATAGTCGTATCCAGCGTTGAGCACTTTAGCGTTAGCCTCGTAAACAGCAGGCTTTTTTGCGAATTTGTTTTTCAGGAGGTGCAAAGCGGATTCAAGCGGGCGGTCGAACAGCCAGCAAACCAATCCGAGCGCGAAGATGTTGCGGCATCGCAGCATTGACTTCAGGTCGAGACCAGAGTCGGCGAGCGCGTTTTTCACCATCGAAGTCACCGGCACTTCAACGATTTGTGCAGTGTTGTCGATTCCGATTTCGTGGAAAGGATCGTTGGTTTCGTAGAGCGCTTTTTTGAGGTCCGACTCCTTGAATGAGTCGATGTCGACAATTGCGACACCTCCTTTTTTCAGGAAGCAGGCATGGCGTTTCAGCGCCGCAGGGTTCATAGCCACCAGGACGTCGGCGAGGTCGCCCGGCGTATGCACGCCCTTGCCAATGTGCACTTGAAATCCAGAGACACCGCTCAGAGTGCCTTGCGGAGCGCGGATTTCAGCAGGATAGTCGGGGAAAGTGGAGATTTGGTCGCCCACGCCCGCCGACACGTTAGAGAAAATGTTGCCGGCGAGCTGCATACCGTCGCCAGAGTCGCCCGAAAAGCGGACCACTACATTCTCCAAGGTCTTAACGTTTGTCTTTTCTAACATTTTTATTTAGGTTTGTTTTGCTAACAGCAAATTATGTTGTTTTCACGTCACAAATGTAGTGTTTTTTCCAAACTTAACGCCTCTGCCAATCAAAAAAATGCTAAAAAATTGAATATAACATTCAAATCGTTGGGTTTCTTCGTAGCAAAGTCAAAATCCGGCAAACTCAATACTTCGGAAACGGGCCAATCTCTTTAATCACGTCGATGGTTTGGCTGTCGGAAGTGTAGCATCCGACGATGCCAACTCCGCCGTCTACGTTGCTGAATATTTTGACAGGGTCTGCCAATCCGAGGTCAAATAGTCCGCCTTGTATGCCTTTGTCGTCGGTGCGGTTTATTATAGAGCTGACAAGATAGTCGTAGTATGGCTTTGAAATAGTATATAGCCAGAACTTGCGCGCCATCCGTTTTTGCCGCCAAGTGCCTGCCGACAGTTGTATAATCTCCCTCACTTCGATGGTGCGCTTTTGCCCGTCGAAACCCTTGTCGGAGAATGGCAGGCCGTATGGCGAATATGGCTCCCAACCAGGCAACGTAGAATGAATCTGGTTGGCAAGCTGTTGGAATACGTATTCGTGCGTGAAGTTGCGTTCGCCCATCGAAAAGCCTCTTAACCCATCGGCGTTGTCCCATTGCAGGAAGTAGTAGCTGTCGCCGGGCTTGTCGGTGAACGTCAGATTGTAGTAGACCACGCAGTCGGCGTCGGTGTAGATTTGCATCGGACCTTGTCGGCTTACGGAGATTCCTTCGATGACGACAGGCTCCGGCATCACGTCGGTTGCCTTGACTGTCTTGTCGCGGTAGCGGGTGCTGACGGTGACGCTCTCGCCGGGAATCACTTTCGTGTTGGAGACGTAGAGGTGTCGGTTGGCGTCATACGTCATGTGCTCTTTTTCCTCGCCGTTTATGCTTACGGCAATGTCGAGGTCGGTCACGAACGTGCGGCCTTTATGCACGTCGGAGAAGAAGTAGGGCCTTGTGGCGGCCACCTGCACTGTCGAATCCGCACTGACCAACGAGTTGAGTGTAAGCATGTTCGACAGCTCGTCGTTTCTGTATTGGTCGAGGTCCTGCTCCCGATAGCATGAGGCGAGGACAAAGATTAGGAGCGTTGCCAGAATGTATTTTCGGAGATGCATAAGCTTAGAAATAATAAGTGTAAGAAAAAGAAGGAATAATAGGGATGAAACTCAGCGTTTTGAATGCCCGGTGCCAATTCTCTTTATCAGGATTGAAGAACACATCGTTGATGTTGTCCTTCTTTATCGTGATGGCGTTCATATGGCAGTAAGCATTGTAAATGCTGATGTTCCACATCCCGGCATGCCCGTTCTTGTGGCGGACGTGTATCGTCATTCCGAGATCGAGTCTATGGTTTGCGGGTAGGCGTACGTTGTTGCGTGACGAGTATAAATCCACGCCTTCCACTTCGTCGTCGTCTCCCCACCCTGGAGGTCCAGGCGACGGTGCGTCGGGAAACATTGTGCCCGGCACGTCGTAGTTGTAGGTCGAGAGGGTCATGCGGTTGCCGGTGGTGAATGTCCATCCGGCGTTGAACTCTATCTTTTCGTTGAGCTTGTAGGATGCGTTGATGTTGATTTTATGGCGGTTGTCGAATTTAGCCGGGAATTTCACTCCCTGGTTGAGGTCGTCAAATTTGCGCCAGTTCCACAGCAAGCCGTAGCCGACCGTTCCCGTGATTTTGCCTACTTCGCGAGTGACGCTCAGGTCCACACCGTAGGACCAACCTTTGCCCGATGTGAGTTTGTCCTCCCATGCGAGGTTGGGATTGAGCACGGAGACGCCCTCGCGATATTCCAACAGGTTTGCCATGTCCTTATACCATCCTTCAACAGAGAAGTACATGCTCCACAGCAGATTGCCATAAACGCCAATTGAATATAGGTCGCTTTCAAGTGGCTTGAACCGAGCCGTTACTGGCTGCCATAGGTCGGTTGGCAGGTCGATGTAGTTGGTTGATACTTGCTGTACGTACTGATGGATTCTTGCATACCCGGCCTTGACGCTGAAGTTGTCGCCCAAAGCGACTTTCAGCGACGCGCGCGGTTCAATGTCGGCAAACGTAGAGCCTTGCACCCTGTTGACCACGCCTCTGACGCCTACGCTGAAGGCAACTTTGTCGTTGAAATTAAGGGTGTTGTCGACGTAGGCAGCAACCTCGTTCGACGTGACGTGGGGACTGTTGTTGTCCTCGACAGTCTCGATGCCGTCGATGAGAAAACGGTTTACAAGCCCCGACGGCAGGTAGTTGTGGTTTGCGTAGTCGACTCCGGCACGCAGCGTGTAGACATTGCTGAAGTCGGCCATATAGCTCACCTTCGCACCGATGTCGGCGATTGAGTTTGACGTGTGGCTCTTGCTGTATTCGTAGGTTGATGGGTCGCTCGTGTCGGTTTGATATTCCCGTTCTTGCCGATAATTGGAGGAATATTTTGAATAGTAGACCGCGGCACGAAGCATACCGCGATTCAGTCTATAATCGTAGTTGCCAATCACGCCCCAATTTCCCCAAGCCAAACGGTTTGAGTTCTCGTCGAAGAAGTGCGTATCCGATTCTGTCGTAGAGCCGTAGCTTTTGGCATCAAATTCGCGAAGTCCTAATTTAAGACGGTCGTAGCCATAATATCCCACAATCTGGAGCGACATGTCACGATTGATTTTATGGTCGAGCCTCAAGTTCATGTCTGTGAAACTGTAACCAAGTATATGCTTTTTGCCATTCTTTTTGGTGATGGCGTTTACGATGGCAAGCGTAGGAGCCGACAGCAAGTCGATCCACGAGCGGCGCAGGCCGGCAGAAAATGCCGTGCGGTCTTTGATGATAGGCCCTGTCACGTAGACGTTGGCGTTGAGAAGCCCGACCGACACTTTCCCGCCAAACTTGTTGAAGTCAGGCTCGCGCATTGCAATGTCGGTGATTGACGATATTCTGCCGCCATATCTTGCTGGAAACGATGCTTTGTAGAAGTCAACATGGCTCACCGTCTCAACGTTGAAAGAAGAGAAGATGCCTCCGAGGTGGCTTACGTGGTAGAGCGGTAGCCCTTGATACAGAAAGAGATTCTGGTCGTTGTCGCCGCCTCTGACGTATAGCCCAGTGAAGCCCTCCATTCCTTGCGATACGCCTGGAAGAGTCTGTAAAGCCTTAACGATGTCAGGCTCGCCAAACATCACGGGCAGGTTGGCGATCATTTTGCTGCTCAAGCTCACTCTGCCCATTTCCGGGGCTTTAAGATTTCGCTCGGCACCATATCCTCTCACCACAACCTCCTTCAGCCGGTTTACCGTCTTGAGAGTGTCGCTTTGCGCAGAGGCATTCTGTCCAAGCAAAATAGCGGGAGAAAATGTTACCCCCGCCATTATTAGTAATGTCTTTAAATTCATCGAGAAATCAGTTGGAGTTCTAACCCTTGAAATTCGTGACGGTCAAGAGGACTGCCAGTAAACTTTCCCAAGCAATCATAATACTCGGGATATATATTAATACATCCTCTCAATTTATCTACACTGGAAATTGCGGGTATGGTGATGCGGTCTTTCTTACCTGGAAAACCTTTGATTATAACGTTGGTGACATAAATCGGATTTAAGTAGTGTTTCTTTAGATTGTCCGAGTAAAGGGTGTCATTGCCAACTTGGCGAGAGCTAATCGTAACAGAATTTACCGTGCGGGGTTCTCCATCTACTGTAAATGTCAGATTGTCGCCTGAGTATACACCATCGCGATAATTTGGGGTGTAGTCAGAGGTTAATCTATAAAATCCCTTAAATTGGCGTAATATTATGGCA
>ULUK01057904.1_pt1 | contig 19460 bp, 14 predicted proteins | sample 1958451 | NCBI WGS metagenome assembly ULUK01 (sample SAMEA4835758, study PRJEB28245) | human gut metagenome | biome: gut microbiome; material: fecal sample | place: Denmark | collected 2008
TTTAACAGTAATCATCTTATTACAGGTTTTAACACCGCTTTCCCTTTCCTTCTTCTTAAAAGTAATGATTCTATAAGGCACTATCTTAGTAATAAGCTGCTTCACTAGATTACGCTTTTCAGTGAAGTTACCTTCTATCTGTTCTAAATAGTCTTTAGGTAAGGTAGGCTGGCTGTAGAAGGTCTTTAAATCTCTTAGCTTCTCTAATTCACCTTTAGCCTGCTCTATTGACTTCTCAAAATTCTTCATTTCCTGCCTAACACCCTTAGCGGTTCTATTAAATTCTTCCATAGCCATAGTTCTCATATCTTCATCATCCCCAGCCATTTCAGCAGCATTAATAGAGAATTGGTAGGCTGTAGATAGTCTTTTCTTTAATTTATCTATCTCCTTAGTGAAGTTCTGAATACTATAGTTCTGGTATTCTATCTTCTCCTCACATTCTCTAATCTGCTCTTCTCGCTTCTCATCATTCATATTAGCATAGCCTATCAGTTCCTTCTTTACTAATTCCCATATAATAGGCTCTAGCTTTTCATTAGCTATAGATGTTCTGTTAGTACAATCTGTAATATTGTTAATACCACTCATACAAAGCCAACTAACAGCAGGTTTACCATTTACTAATCTATAAGTCTGACCAAATTCACCAGCCTTCCTTCTAGGTGTTAATGTATATCCGCAATCTGGGCACTTAATCAGTTTAGATAACAGATATACCTGCTGGTTTGGATATGGTTCATCCTTTACCCTATTCTTCTTTCTCTTATTAGTAGCTGCTTCATATAACTCCTTATCTATAATAATAGGTGTACTAACATCGAATACTTCTACTTCGTCTGTATCTGGGTCTTTAAGATTCACCTTCTTAATACCAGTAGCATAGCTTTCATAAGTAAGAATGTGTTCGATAGTACCTAAAGAGAATTTCCTATTTAGCTTCTCACCATACTTATCAGTAATAGCTAATGCTGTAGACTTTAAAGTAGCACCTTCCTTTAAATATTCATTATATATTGCCTGTACTACTTCTGATTCTTCTTCATTAACTACTATCTGGTTCTTCTTACTTTTATCTATACCTTCATATCTCTTATAGCCAAAGTAAGGCTGCCCAATAGATATTCTGTTATTATCCAGTTCGTTTCTTCTAGCAGATGCTATTTGAGTTTTCATACTCTTTAGATACTTCCAAGCTGCATCAAAGGCTGCACCGATAACTAATTCTGCATCCCTTACCTTCTTACCTGTTTCTGGGTTAATAGTCCAAAGGTCTATATCTTTAAAGTAAACTGGTATATTCATATTAATAAGCAGACGCACATAGATTCTACCAGAAGCAGGGTCACGGCTCATTCTACTTACTTCTGATACTAGTACTACATCAAACCTCTGCTCTTTAGCTGCTCTTAGCAATCTATCAATAGAATCCCTATTCTTCTTAGTAACATCATCCTTACCAGTAATCTTTTCACCATATACTAAATTCTCTAGGTCATATTCATAACCCATAGATTTAGCCAGCCTAGTTAAATCTCTGGTCTGTCTGTTTAAATCTTGGTTCTTAGTAGAACATCTGATTAGAAATGCTGCCTTCATATTCTGTTGGTTTTAAGTTCGTTATCTTCGTTTCGGAAGCGAAATTACCAAAAGTTACAGAACTATGCAAGTGATTTCTTTATGTTGAACTGCCCGAATTCAACCGAAGTGTATTGGAAGTCATGCGGCAACCGCTGGAAGACCGGATGATCAGCATTTCACGGGCCCGTTTTACGGTAGAATATCCGGCAGGTTTTATGTTGGTTGCCTCCATGAATCCTTGTCCATGCGGCTACTATAATCATCCTACCAAAGCCTGCGTATGCTCACCCGGAGCTGTCCAGAAATACATGAACCGGATTTCAGGTCCACTACTCGATCGGATTGACATCCAAATTGAAATTGTTCCGGTACCCTTTGAGAAGATCTCGGAACAAACACCAGCCGAACCAAGTGCCGCCATTCGGGAACGGGTCATCGCAGCCCGAAACATTCAGGAAGAACGTTTCAAAGACCATCCGGGATTCTATTGTAATGCCCAAATGAACAGCCGGCTATTACATACCTATGCCGTACCGGATGCAGAAGGATTAAAACTACTCAAGAATGCCATGACGAAGTTGAACTTATCCGCCCGTGCTTACGACCGGATATTGAAAGTATCACGGACAATTGCAGATCTGGAAGGTTCGGCATCCATTCATTCCAATCATCTGGCAGAAGCCATTCATTACCGGAATCTGGACCGTGAAGGATGGGGCATCTGAGCGCAGTGATTACTGAGCCAGCCGCTTATTATTTTCAACCAGTAAGTTCAACGCCTTGAGCTGTGCAGTCGAAACCTTCAGGTGTTGCAGGGAACGTTCGTACACATCCCGCCGATGGCAATCAGAACCTATAAAGGTATAATAACTCTTGGCCAGTAAATCTTCCGCCCGTCTTAACGGACTCGGACCATACGTACCAGCCAGCGACATCAGATTCAGCTGAAGAGCTATCCCATGCTCAAACAACCAGTCATAATCTTCCGGACTCATATACCGGTAACGCTCAGGATGAGCCAGAATAGGTTGATAGCCTTCGGCCTGCAAATCAAACAAAATCTCGCGAAATCCCAAAGGAGGCATCAGATAAGAAGTTTCTACCAGTACATGCGTTCCATTGAAAGTCAACAATCCTTCTTTTCGGCGTTCCGAGAAAGCAGGATCAAGCATATATTCAGCCGCAAGCCGCAATTCAATGGACGTCGACTGTTCGGAACAGAAACGTTCAAACCGCTCCTGAAGAAAATCAGCCCGATTGGAAGTCAATTCTTCCATGACATGAGGTGTAAAGAAAAGGCGCTGCACGCCTATCGACTCCATCAGTCTCAATGCCTGCAACGCCTCATCCTTATTTTCTGCTCCATCGTCGACTGCAGGAAGCAAATGACAATGGATATCAGTCATTCCTTCCAGCAGTCCACTTTTCAGTATCTTTTTCTTTCCAAATAATCCAAACATGGTTTATTTTCTCTTCTTCTCATTACCATACCCGTAGCCATAACCATAACCATAACCATAGCCGTATCCGTAACCATAGCCACCATGATGCCCTTTCACATAGTTCAATACCAATGAGAATTTCGGGAAACGACGTGAAAGCATTTCCAAAGCCGGAATCTGACGACGATCCAGCACGCCGGCACGGATGACACAGATAGTCAAATCAGCCAGTCGGGCTACAATCTGCGCATCAGCCACCAATCCGGCAGGTACGTTATCCAACAAGATATAATCATAACGAGTACGCAATTCTGCGATCATGGCATCCAGGCGTTTGTTCTGTAACAATTCTGCCGGATTGGGAGGTACCGGACCCGCATGAATCACATCCAAGCCGGGAACCAGTTCATCCTGACAGATCAACGAAGTCACATCCGTTACTTTACCCGACAGATAATTCGTGATACCTTCACCCCTATAGCCAGCCTGCTTACCCAATGTACCTTTACGGATATCCAAATCCAGTAAAACAACTTTCTGATGTGTCAACACCAAACTAGCCGCCAAATTGGAAGAAATAAAGGTCTTACCTGCACCAGCATTCATTGAGGTAAACAACAATACCTGCATGTGTTCATCTCCACCTCGCATAAAATCCATATTCGCACGCAAAATACGGAATGCCTCAGAGACGGCATCACGGCTACCTTCCTTAACAACCAGTTTCTCCTGATTCTTTTCCAATGCCGGAATTTCACCCAATAAAGGAAGAGCTGTACGGTCTTGCACATCTTTCATAGAACGGATACGTGTATCATTTGCCCAACGCAGCCACAAAATACCGGCAGGAATAGCCAATCCCAGGATCAAACCAGCCAGCATAATCATAGCCGATTTCGGAGCAACAGGAGCCGAACTACCCGTAGCTTCATCCAACACACGCATGTTACTTTCTGTCATAGCCTGTGTCAACGCATTCTCTTCACGCTTATTCAGCAAGAACAGATACAAAGCCTCTTTAATCTTCTGCTGACGTTCTACAGAAAGCACATACTTCTGCTGTGTCGGAACAGCCGATATACGTTTGGTAATCTGTTCTTCCTGCATCCGGATATTATCACTTTTAATATCTAAGCTGACAATCAGGTTGTCGATAGCCCGAATGATTGTCTGCTTCATCGCACCCAAATTATTATTCAAATCCATAACAACCGGGTTCCGATTACTACTGTTACTGATCAGACGGTCACGCTTCAGCAACGTCTCATTATAAACGGCAATCTGTTGTTCAATATTGGCATCCGATATTCCAGTATTGGCAGGAATCAGATCAGAAGCCTTGTTCGGGTCAGACAAATATTCCCGAATATATTTAGCCATAGTCAATTGGTTTTCAACCATAACACCTTCCTGCTGGAAACGGCTGGTTGATTCAAGATACATGCCCGACTCAGAAGTAATATCCGTCAATCGGTTTTCCTGCTTAAACTTTTCAATATCCGCATCTACGCTACCCAATTCTTTTTCAATAATCACCAGACGTTCTGCAATGAACTCAGAAGTATTAATCGTAATCTGATTCTTATCATCAATGGCTGCTTCATTGTATACAGCAATCAATGTATTCAGCACATCTTCAGCCCGGGAGATAGAGACATCCTGCAGCGTCAAATTAATGATTGTAGAAGTCTTAGACGCTAAACTTGTCTGCAAGTTATTCAAATAGCTTTTAGCGACGCCTTCCAGATTAGACTTCCGAACCTGAATAGGTGTATTAAAATATTGATTGGTGTAATAGAAACTCGGATTCACGATAACTTTCCCCACAGGAGTAGAGATGGAATCTTTTAAAGCCACCTTTACCTGTTTCGAGATTTCCTGCTCTTTCCCGTTTTCATCTAATACGACAAAATCAGACAGCATAACTTCATTTTCATTCAAAGGTGTCACCTTTAATGCAAAAGACTGACTGGCCTCTGCCTCGGGGAAAGACAACGATACCGGAGACTGACGATATAATTCAATCTTCCGAAGTTGCGGTTTAATCGTATAGCTCACATCCAGATGCAAGCGCTGAGCCACCTTTTCCATCAAGCGGTAAGTCTTGAAGACCAACACTTCATTATCCACATTATTCTTAAAACCTAAAGAAGTCAGGTCTGTTGAGAATCCGAAGTTATTAGCCAAGTTACCGTTCTTATTTTCTTCTTTGATCATGACAGAGGCAGTACGCGTATACACCCGGGGAGCTTGTAATAAATACAAGTAAGCCAAGCCTGTACAGAGCACTAATGATAAAAGGAACCATTTCCAATTGACAAGGCAAATATGCAACAAGTCCATCAGGTTTAATTCGTTCCCGTTCTCTTCCTGCCATTCGCGATCACGAATCTGTGTATTATCTGAATAATCCATTTGATTCATCGTTTTGAGGTTTTTCGAATTAGAAGCTTAATTATTTAAACACAGTGACCAACAAAGAAGCTACTGCCGCTAACACAGAAACAGCCGACAACCAGACACTCACTGAGTTGTTCTGATTGATATCACGCTGACCAGCTTTCGCTTTATTCGGTTCTACATAAACAATATCATTCTGCTGCAAATAATAACAAGGAGATGTAAATATCTCTGACGAACGCAAATCATGGAATAAAATGGTACGTTTACCATTTTCCTCGCGGATAACTGCTACCCGGTCACGCCGACCATAAATGGTCAAATCTCCAGCCATACTCAAAGCTTCCAGCAATGTAATACGATCACCTGTTATCGTAAATGATCCGGGACGAGCAACTTCACCCATAACGGATACTTTATAATTCAAGAATTGTACTGTTACAACCGGATCTTTAATATAATCTCCACTTATCAATTTCTCTTTTATCAAATCGCGTAATTCCAAACGAGAAAGACCTGCCACATGGATCTTGCCTAAAATCGGGAAGTCAATATCTCCGTTGGTATCTACCAAATAACCTAGTACACGTTGTTGACCGGCACTTTCACTACCAATCTGATACGTTACTAACGGCATATTAAAAGGCAATGCCAACTCAGGATCCTTACTGTTCACCATAATGGAGAGCAAGTCATCTTCGTGAATAAACACTTCGTATTTTCGTTCAATATCCTGTTGTTTCAAAGGCACGACATCTTGCAGATATACGACCTCTTTTGTTGAGTTACAAGCTGAGAACAGGATGACCCAGCTCAACAACATCCATTTCGCGAGCTTTCCAATTTGCATACTTTTGATTTTGTTTATCTGAAAATTCCGGTCTAAGTTCCGGATAAAATGAAACTCCTAGCCTATAACCCGTAAACGAGAAAAATTGTTTACTAAAGTCATCTAATTATGAAGAAACACAAAGACACGGAACTACGAGTTCATACAAATCCCGAAGTGCCGTGCCTCAATGATAGAATAATATCTTACTTATCCGATATTACCACCTGAATGTTCCGGCGTTAAAGATCCGTATTCATAAGAGACCTTCATAGAAACACCGTTATACACTTTTACTGGAACACTAATTGAAACCGGCTGTCCCTTAAACATAACAGATACTGTCATGGAAGAAGTTGAGATCTTATGCTGAACAGCAACTGTTGCCTTCGTATCACCACTGATACTGATCTCATTCAATTTCACCTGCTGCGTTGAAACAGAAGATTCACAACCTTTTGCATTACGGATCATTCGGTTTAATTCAGAAGCTAATTCTGTTGCATCAGCTTCACTGACACCAGATAAAGCAGAACGAATGATAGAAGCCAGATCACCGTCAACTTCCCATCCGTTCTTTGATTCAACCGTCAACGGAACTTTTACAGCATCCAATTTACCTCTGTTATCAAATTCTTGAGAAGCACCATCTTCTGTTGTTGCTGTTTTAGCACCCCATTGAGCTTCTACACCAAAAGCATGACTAGAAAAGTGGTCCAGTTCACCCACATAATCTCCGGTTTCCGGATCAACAGTCATATCACTTTCTACTTTCCATGTACCATTTTCTTCCACGTAGTGTTTCATATTGGCAAAATACAAGTCTGAACTTGTGTTACGAACTACCTGAATTTTTACAGGCTGTTCAAATTGCTGTCCATCAGGAGTACAATAGATAACAGACAAAGCGCCCATATTATCTTTTTCAGCACGTGTAATATATTCTGTAATTGATACCTCTGTTGCGGCAGTCACTGATTGGGGTTGGAAAAACAAAGTAGTAAATTCATCACGTTTTTCTTCTAAAGCCAATTCAGCATCAGGAGATAAAGTTTCTGATTCATTCTGCTGAGTCAATTCAAAATCTAACGACAAAACTTCAGATTCTACAACTGTTACTTGAGAAGATGCTGCAACATAACCGTCTTTAGAAGCTGTTACAGTCACGTCACCTGCTCTTCCGATAGCCAACGTATAATTACCTTCGCTATCTGTAGTTGATGTAATTTCACCGGCTGCTACGGTTACATCAGCTAATGGTTTTCCCATTTCCATTACTCGTCCTGAAACATAAGCTTCAATTTTAGTTTCCACTTGTTCAGGTGTCTGCGTTACCTCATCTTCATCTTTACAAGATGTAAATGAAAGACTTGTGCTTAATAACAGGGCAAAAGCAAATGCCCCTGTCAAATACTTGTTCATACGTTTTTTATTTATAATTAATATTTCTTTATATGACTTTTTTACTGTCAATAAGTTGAACGTTTAATTCATTCTAATACAACTTATTCATAGATTAAAGCTGTTCTACAGTTCTTTACTCAATGCATAATATATAGATATGCCACAAAAGTAGTGAATAGTTTGATTCAACAACCTATTTTGTTGTAAAAAAACACAGATTTAAGAAATTATCCACTTTCTAGCTCTCTTCCAATGCTTATGTACCTCTCCATACAACCTGAACTGCTTAAAGTCTCATCAACTGCTTCCGTACATAATCCGGATTATAGAAACGATTTGTCCTGCTAACAACCGGATCTGTCTGATACCGGCGTCCCAATCGTCTTTCGGCATATTCATTACCGCTTTGTGCTTCATAGGTCAGCCCCCAATACTCCGGCAAACGGATTCGAACAGCTTTACGTTTCATCCGTTTCTTTCGAGGCAAAGGTACAGAAAAACTAAAACCGCCATTGGCTTCTCCTCCGGAAACCATTGCAAACAAACCAACGGTTGTTTCTCCAAAATGACGGACACAATCAAACCGAGCTCCATAATCCCCATAAATATATCGTTCGGCAGTCAGTTCCAATTCCAACTGATAATGAGGTTCGAAATATCGTCCCCATACAGCACCACTCAGCCGTTCCCAACGGCTGACTTGCCAACGCCCTTCCTGTACGACGGATGCTCCCGTAAGTCCACCCCGAGCTCCTAATAGCCAGCGGTCATTAGCCGTTCTCCATGTTAACTGCAAATCGGCACCGATTCGCTGCTGGGTAAAATTACCTACAGTCAAAGAAGCCATCCATCGTTTCGGCAAACGGATTTCCTGACGAAGGGTCAATATACCGGCCCGGATATAATCCATCTCACCTACCATATTATTCCAGATCGGGAATATGACTTGCCCCGTAAAGCTGGCACCTTTCCACAATTGCATTTCTACAGCCGGGGCTATGTTTACTGAAGCGCCATAGATTTTATCCAACCAGGAATTACGCAACTGCAACTGGGGATAAACAACAAAATCAATTCTGCCGGCACTTCGATGTTCAGTCTTTGTCCCTGAGAAACGACGCATAACATCATCCGTTTCATAAGTCAATAACAGACGGTTGACAAAATCAGCCCACGAAATACGTTCTTCCCGATAATCAGCCCAGTCTGCTGCTAAAACTTTAACCAGTATTTGGGGCAAACCATTTTCTAGAATAACCAAATGCGTATCTTGCACCAAATCTTCCTGAACAGCCAGAGTACGCAATATTTCCGCCAGACCACGTACCGGACCCCGATATACAGGATCTTCCCAACATAAATAAACACCTTCCGGATCTGCAGCTTCCCGTATATTTTCCATTCCCATCTGCCTCAATAATGAGGTATACGAACCAGCATCCGCCAGCCAAGGGAAAAAGAATAGAAAGCCTATCAATAGTATCTGTTTCATCTGCATTACTTCATTTTATTCGTTTTTCTTCTTAGAAGATCAATACAGTTTCACTTCATATCGGAGTCCTCCACAAACAGCCTGCCAGTCATAGCAAAACACATGGAGAGAAAGATGTTTCCACAACCGGAGAGCCGTTCCGACATTCATCACATCCGAATCATATTCTATCATGAGTGCCCAATCCGGATAAAAAGCCGGACGGTATTCCAAACCGCCTAAAACACCTTTATTCAAGCTACCACTACGAAATGGAATATGACCACCGACAGTCACACCCAACTGATGTCCTCCCCAATGGAAATGCTTAGTTCCAACGGCAAAGACGGAAGAGAAAAAGCGATTTCCTCCGGAATCTTCGAACATATTTAACTGATTGGTAGTAAAAGCATCATTGGAACCGATCACTATAGCCGGCCACCATTTTCCTTCTTTCAATGGACGGAGCCGTAAGGATACAGAACGGTCCTGATTCCATTTATTCCCATGCACATCACCTGTTTTCAACAAGGTACAACGATAAGCCACTTCCAGAAAAGGAAGAAAGGTCATATTCAGGAAGTAATTACCGGAATGATAATTCCATTCAGGCGGCAAAATAGCAGAAGGCATAAAATTTCCACCTGCCATAAAAGTCCCGTCGGGTTGCATATCGGCAGTCGGAATATTCATCAGTCCGGTAGTTCCCATACTATACTGAGCTTTCAGAGGAGCCCAAACAGCAGACAAACTGCTGAATAATAATATAAGCAGTAATACACATACATTTTTCCTCTGCCCCATACATTTGTTGAGGCAGGGAAGAAAATATTTCTTTTTCATACACCGCAAAGATACGGATTATTTTTGATCCGCTCGATACCTGTAAGCATTTATGTTACAGATTTACAAAGTTCTCAGAGTTCAACCAATCACCTGGAAACCGATTTGCTGTAACAGGGATTTTTCAGCAGGAGTTGACTGTTTTACCTGATAGGCCAACGGCTCACGCGGATGATCATAATGATTGCGCAGCCATTCAAATGTAGAAGGATCATTTCTCAGTTTCCTATCGACAACCCATGGGTCGAAGGTTTGCAAAAAGGCATTTTCTATCCGATGATCCTCAAAAGAATCAAGGTCAATCAGCGGATTTGCAGGTGCTGGCGGCACCACTTCTTTCAACCGGTCAAACCGAACATGAAAGAAACGCTGGATTTCTTCTAAACACATACGGGTAGCCGTAGCCTTCCCATCCGCCGAGAAACCGGCAATATGAGGCGTTGCGACAGAGACTACTTTCAGTAATTCCTGATTAATTTGAGGTTCATTCTCCCAACAATCAAGGATAATTTCTTCTACCAGTCCTTTCTGATGAGCTTCCAACAAAGCTTTTGTATCATGCACAGCTCCCCGACAACTGTTGATAAACCAACAACCCCGACGTACCTGACTAAAGAACTTATCGTCTGCCAGATGCCAGGTAGGATATTTCCCTTCGCGGGTAAATGGTACATGACAAGTGATGATATCGGCACGAGCCAGCAGTTCTTCCAAAGAGACAAAAGATTCCGGACCTTCGGCTTCTGCCCTAGGTGGATCGTTTCGTAGGATGGTCATACCAAAAAGCGAAGCTAACTTTTCCACTTCTTTTCCTACATGTCCTACCCCGATGATACCCAACGTCTTTCCTTGTAACGATTCTCCTCTTCGTAAAGCTACCCGCAACAAAGAGGCTAAGACATACTGGGCAACCGACGGCGCATTGCATCCTGGTGCATTCTTCCACGTAATCCCATGTGATTCGCAATAATGAATATCTATATGATCAAAGCCTATGGTAGCAGTCGTAATCAGACGGACACGGCTGCCGGCCAACAATTCGGAAGTACATTTATCGATACTACGAACAATCAAAGCATCAGCGTCTTTCACCACTTCTGGAGTAAAACCTTTTGCCGGAATATAAACAACGTCAGCTACCGGCTCTGCTATTCCTTTTAAGAAAGGAATTGTATCATCTGCTATTATTTTCATTTTGAGTTTTTGAGGTTTATATATATTCGCTGGAGGCGCAGCACGCTACGCCTCTACAAGGAGATTATCTCAGTTTTTCCCGGTTGAAATGCGGACCAGCTTTCAGCAGGAAGAAGAGAGTAGAAACAACGGTAAGACAAGCACCACACAGATAAGCATATTCAAAACCACCAAAGGTTTGTGCCAGCGAACCACCAATCATCAAACCAATTCCAATACCCACATCCCAACTGGTCAGATAAGTAGAAGTTGCTGTTCCCCGTTGATTATGGGCTGCCAGATTGACAAACAAGGTATTAAAGGCAGGGAACATGGTTCCGAAGGCAACACCTTGTGCCAAAGCAATTCCCAAATACAAGTAAGAACTAAACACATGATTCCATTCCATCAACAGATGCAAAGCCGACAGGACGAAGAAGGAGATAGCCGCCAAGTACATTCCTAACGAGATAACCAGCGTAATCCTTCCTTTATCTACTTGCCGCCCGGAAAACATGCGGGAAACGGCCAAGCCAATCGCCATAAAAGTAAAATACAAACCAGGATTGACTTCTATCCCGATCTCATCGGCATACATGGCAACATAGGTTGTCGTCATACCATACGGAATTGATAACAGCAACAAGGATATTCCAGCCCAAACGCCTTTCTTCAGGAAGAAACGGTCTAAAGAAATCGGCATATGCTGCACCGGAGCTTTATAAGGTGTCTTGACTAAATAAGCCATGATAAAACCAACAGCTCCTGTCACCAGAGAACACAAGAAGATGGTCTGGTAAGAATAAACACTGTGCATGAATAGCCCGGTCATAGGTCCAAAGCTCATGGCGATATTGTTTGCCAATCCATAATAACCAATTCCTTCCCCTCGTCTGGAAGAAGGTAAAATGTCAATCACAATCGTATTACCAGCCACTGTTACCATCCCGAACGAGAGACCATGTATAATACGCAAGGCAATGAAAAGCGTCAGACTCGTAGCCAGGATATATCCACCGAAAATGGCTATGAAAATAAAATAAGCCACCAAGTAAAGCGGACGTCGAGACAATGTATCCAGCAAATAGCCGGAAAAAGGACGGATACACAACGCGGCAATCGTATAACATGAAAGGATAAAACCGATCATTGTCTTACCGGCCGAGAACTCTTCCTGTAAATAGAATGCCAAAATCGGCAAAATCAGATAGAATGCAAAGAAGAGTAGAAAATTAGCTGCCAAGATATAACAGAAACTTGGCGTCAGCATCTTGTCTTTAGACATAATACGTATGATTTTATACAATAGTGCGATCAGCTCTGCCTATTCATGCTATCGCTTGGCGAATATACGCAATTATTCCCAATTCATTGATAAATATCAAACCAATTGCCAGTGGAGCCAGGTATTTAATGAAAAATGCATACGTCTGGAAGAAATAGAACGGGATCGTACCGTGGTTGGTCAATTCTTCCTTTAATATCTTCTTTTCAATCCGCAGACCAACAAACACACAGATCATCATTCCACCCAATGGCATCATGATCTTGGCTGTCAGGAAGTCGAGGGCATTGAATATCGTCAGCCCACCGATAGTATATTCTTTAAGTACACCGAATGAAAGCGAAGCAAAAACGCCGATGATAAAGACTCCGATAGAAACAACCCAGGCAGCAAACTTACGAGGTACATTGTATTCTTCGTGTACATAGGCAGTAGCGACTTCGTGCAACGAAATCGTTGATGTCAATGCAGCCAGTGCCAACAGGATGAAGAAGATAAACGACCAGGCGCTACCGAATGGTAATTGCTCGAAGATATTCGGCAGGGTAATGAAAACCAATTCCGGACCGGCTGTTGGTTCGATACCGAAACTGAAAACTGCAGGGAAAACCATTATTCCAGCTAATAATGCCACTAATGTATTCAATACAGTCACCTGTACTGCTGTTGTCTGTAGATTGGTATCTTTCCCAAAATAGGATGCATAGGTAATCAGACAGCCCATCCCAATACTTAACGAGAAGAATGTCTGCCCCATGGCGCTCAAAACAACCGACGAAGTGATCTTTCCGAAATCAGGACGGAACAGAAAGGCTAATCCGTCTTTTACTCCGGGCAGGGTTACTGAACGGATACATAAAACCAATAATATCAGAAACAGAGCCGGCATCATGACTTTCGAAGCTCGCTCAATCCCTTTTTCTACACCGGCTGCTATAATATAATGTGTAATACCGATAAAAACGGCCGTCCATAAGATCGGACGGAAGACACTGCTTGAGAAAGCCTGGAAATCATTGGTAAAATCGGCAGCACTCTTCCCGGAAAGGTTTCCACTCAATGCCTGCCAGACATATTCCAATGTCCAACCGGAAACCACCGCATAGAATCCTAAAATCAGGAAAGCTGCCAGCACACCGTTATAACCGATCAACGACCATTTGGTATGTGGTGCCAGCTTCTTGAACGAACCGGCCGCATTACTCCGTGAATGCCGTCCGATAAAAAACTCTGTAATCATAATGGGCAAACCCAATAAGACCGTACAGATAATAAATACCAGCAAGAAAGCGGCTCCACCATTCTCACCTACCATATATGGGAAACGCCAAATACTTCCCAAGCCCACAGCACATCCTACGGTTGCCAGGATCACTCCCAGTTTACTTCCAAATGTTGCTCTATTCGTTGACATATTCTGTTTGTTGTATGTATTCGTTGACTTTTATTCTTTTATTGATGCTTCTTCGCTCACAACACCATCCCGGATATGAATGGTCCGGTCGGTCTGCGAAGCCAGTTGTTCGTCGTGTGTGACTATCACAAACGTCTGATTCATCTGGTCACGTAACTCAAAGAACAGGGCATGTAGTTCTTCTTTGTTCCGAGTATCCAGACTGCCCGAAGGCTCATCGGCCAAAATTACCTGCGGATGATTGATCAGTGCCCGAGCAACGGCTACCCGTTGTTTCTCTCCTCCCGACAACTCTGCCGGTTTATGCGACATCCGGTCTGACAGTTTCAGAAACGACAGGATTTCTTTGGCCCGCTTTTCGGCTGCCGAAGATTTCTCGTTGGCTATCAAAACCGGAATCATTACATTCTCCAGTGCCGTAAATTCAGGCAACAGCTGGTGGAACTGAAAGACAAAACCGATATTCTGATTACGGAAGGCCGACAGTTTCTGTTCCGACAAATGCAACACGTCGGTATCATGTATCAGCAAACGTCCGCCATCCGGCTTATCCAGTGTACCCAATATCTGAAGTAACGTTGTTTTACCAGCTCCACTCGGACCAACGATCGAAACCACTTCTCCCTGGTTGATCGTCAGGTTTATTCCTTTCAATACCTGCAAGTTTCCAAAACTTTTGGTAATGCCTTCTGCTACTATCATATTCTTTTATTCCTCTTATTCGATATTTCTGATCACATACGAAGCTAAATAACAACCGAAGATAGCCGGCATATACGAAACCGTTCCTGTTGTCGTCCGTTTGCAGGCTTCATCATTCACTTCTATCACCGCATCCGGATTCGCCATTTCCGTCGAATAAACCACCGGAATTCCTTTCTGTACGCCCAAACCACGCAAGCGTTTACGCACCGCCTTTGCCAGCGCACAATTGGATGTCTTCGATATATCGGCGATACGGACTTGCGACGGGTCGATCTTGGCCCCGGCTCCCATCGACGAAACGATCGGAATCTTCCGCAGCAACGCATGGTATAACAAAAAGACTTTCGGACTAAGGGAATCGATTGCATCGACAATAAAGTCGTAGTGCGCATGATCCAGAATCTCTTCGGTCCGTTCATCCCGCAGGAATTCATTGACAACCGTCAGTTTCAGTTCCGGATTAATATCCATCAGGCGTGCAGCCACCACCTCGGCCTTGGGTTCTCCTAACGTTGAATGCAACGCCGGTAATTGCCGGTTCAAATTACTTTCATTGACGGTATCAGCATCCACGATCGTCATTTGTCCGATACCTGCCCGACAAATCTGTTCGGCCGCATAGGCGCCAACACCACCCAAACCAACAACCAAAACATGGGCTTCCGAAAAACGTTCCAGCCGCTCTTTTCCTAACAATAATTCAGTTCTTGAATTCCAATTGTAAATCATTTATCAATAATTTGCAGCAAAAGTAATAAATCAAAAGGGAATATAGTTCTTTTTCGTCTGTTTTTTACGTTTTCTTGTCTGCTGATAAGATATTTCGTGGTTTGTCCGTTCTTTGGGCTTGACCCCAAAGGACCAAAAAAGCCAAGTCTCACTCTTCGAAGGCCAAAACAATTGAAACATGTCCAATGCGAGTAGAGGCGTAGCGCTGCTGCGCCTCAGACTAACGCAACAGGATAAAACGACGGGAAATACAATAAATCCATTCGTCATTTATTGATTGTTATTTGGTTGTGTAAAATATCGTTATGAGGCGCAAGGCTAGTTCTATGGATAAAGGAAGATGAGCAAAGATTATTACCCGTTGAATACGCCGATGTGAGGTTAATTTTCAATTGTCAATTGTCCATTTTCAATTATAAAAAATCCCTGCCGCCTAAACGAACGACAGGGATTTCATTTTTTGAGATTCTACGTTTACTCTTCTCAGGGTTACTGGTAGAACATAAACTTTATATTACACTATTATTAATACTAATGTCACTTGTTCTCCCTCACGGGGTACTTACCTTTCCCTTGTTCTCCGACCTGAAGGACGGAGCAATGGATGGATCGTGACTATTAACTTAAAAATATCTTTTGAATGATTGCGGTGGAAGAAGTTCCACCGCAATTATTATGAATTGTCAATTGTTAATCGTCAATTGTCAATTATTTTACTACTACCTTGAAGCTTTCGCCGTCAACTGATACGACTACTACACCTGCAGGAGCAGCGATTGTAGCATTGTCTGAAGAAACTACTTCGTTAGCTACTACCTTACCTAAGATTGTGCTTACGATTACGTTCTTGCCTTCAGCACCCTTAACTACTACAGCACCGTTAACACCAGCTACCACTACATTGTTAGCAGCGTTGATTGATTCGTTTGCGGTAGGAGCCTCTACGTTGTCGATGTAGAACTTCAAAGCCTTACTTCTTTCTGATGTCCAGCACAACTTATCGTTGATACTATACAAATATCTATCACCATTCTTAACATCAGCTAAAGTACGAATTACATACAAGTCATCAGCTTCTGCTGCATCTGCCAAAACAATCTGATATTTGAAGTAATCTAAACCACCCTGAACACCAGCGTTATCAGCCTTCATTGCTACATTAACTTCTTTACCTTTAATTGTTGTTGTTAATGTATCCAAAGAAGCATTCAATACACCAGACTTGAAGATAGCTTTAGTTGTATTTTCAGCCCACTGATATTCTTTGTCATATTTACCAGCACCTACATAATAATCTACTGAGTCAGCCGGGTTGAACAAGAACATTCTTGAACCGTCTTCTGCATTCCAGCCTGTTGTTACATAGAATGAAGGAACTACACTCTTCAGATCTGTTGCAAATACACGGAAGGTAACCGGGTCATTGTTTACGATGATACCGTCACGTTCACCTGTCATAGCTACATAGTTACCTAATTCGCTCTTCAATGTTACGTAAGAAGCATCGGCTGACAAGCTTACTTCAGGAGCATCCTGTACTAAGTATACTTTAATATCTGTAGCTTTAATTTCCTGAGAAATTTGTTTTCTATACATATATGAACCAGCAGCTTCTGCCTTTGTTGTATTCATTGCATAAGCAGATTCATAAACATCCTTCACATTGTATGAACCATCAGCATTTTCGAACATAATAAATGACTGAGCATCACTTTCATTTCCCAATTCATAATAATTAACACCTGCATTCTTCAAATATCTGCCTGATGCCAAACCATCATTTACATATTCAAAGTTGTATGTATAGTAAGCAACTGTATCACCTTTTGACTTATAAGCTACTTTATCATCAGCATCAATATAAGCATAAGTATATGTCTTGTAAGAAGGTTTATCAGACGTTTTATTTAATTGCCACTGAGCTGCCTCTTCAACTTCATCAGTTAATTTAGCATTATCTAATGTATATACTCCATTAGTTTTTGTAACTACAGGATATAATTTATTAGAAGTTGGATCCAAATCACGAGCAAATGTCAAAGTCATCTTAGCTCCGTCTTCAATATTCAAGAAACCAGCAAATTTATCCACTGTAACAGGAATTAATTTAACCCATGCCAAGTTTAATTTTTCTCCTGATTTAGTTTCTTTAATATCGCCATTATTCTGGATAGTCAAAATATCAAAAGTTCCAGTTGTTACTGCCAATGAATAAGTATCATCACCTTCTTCTTTAAACAATTGAGCTGTAAAGTCAGCACCAGTTTCACGATTTGTAAATGTTACATTATTACCATCTACTTTAGTAATTACATATTGGAAAGCAGGAGCTTCCAAATCAGCAATAGCAATACCTTTTGCGAAGTTTTCGAAGTCTGTAGTAGAAGTTGCTTCATTATAAGCACTTGTCAAATACAAACCATCAGCGTCACCACCTACAAACTGGATGTTATAAATAGCTGCACCGTTTTCATTCAATAATTCCTTACCTTCAACAACATTTGATGCAACGAATTCAAAAATAAAGCTCTGTGTTGTGCTTGGATAAGAAACCAAAACTTCATCAGAATTGTAGCTAGCATCGCTCTTAATGTCTATAATGATATTTTCTTTATATACATGCTTTGCATTACCAGCAGCTTCCTGGATACGAACACGATCCAAAGACAATGCATATTTATCTTTATTGTTTACGACATTTGTCTTAACTGTAAATGCAGCATTCAATACAGAAATAGTAGAACCACTTGTTTGCTGTTCTGCAGGAGTAGAAGCAATAACATCTTTATCCGTAGCAATAAACAGATTCAAATCTTTACCTTTAACGGTTGTCAATGTAAAACCTTCTCCTTTTTTCTGTTTATCAGCACTAGTAGAAGCATTATCTGATGCACTTAATGCGATAAATGTAGAATTCAATAAATAATCATATTTATCTGTTGCTTGTGCATAAGATCCGGCAGGAGTTTCTGTTACAAAGTAAGTTCCGGCAGGGAAACCAAAGTCAGGATCACCATCCGTTACATTACCATCAAGTTTTATAGCTTTAATTCTCTGATCAGCAAAGATATTATCTACTCCATCTTTAATCTTGAAGTTAAAGCCAGCAGAATTGTAAAGCTTGTTCAATTCATCATCTGATACTTCTTGATCAGCGGCTTTATATAATTCAAAATTACTAAAAGTAGTGTTAGAAACTTGAACTGTATTATCCCAATGCAAACCATAATAAATTCCCTTCACGGCAGCCTTACCAGCCAACAAATTTGTAGTTCCGCTTTCAGCGGCTGCTTCATAAGTTGCAATGTTAGACCATACCCACAAATTAGAGTACTTCGTTTTAGCAGCATTTGCGGTTTTAAAATCTGTTACTAACTGAGTTCCATCATCTGTTACATATAGATATTTATCTGTCTTTACATTTTTAAATGTAACAGTAGTTTGATTATTTAAGCCATTAGTTGTTTCTGTAACAACCCAAGTATATGCAGCAACATCCTCATTTGAAAATGTATTTGTCACATAGCAGGCATCTAATTTAACAGCATCATTTTCTGCACTATAAGAAGTCATACCAATAGCCAATGGAGTACTTGTCTTTTCTACAAGAAAATAAGTACTACCACTTTCGACCTTAGTTGCCTTTTCGCCCAAAAAATCTTGTAGATTTTCAGCATAGGCTTCACTAAACAACGCGCCACCCATGAAAAGTGTCGTCGTCAATAAAGTAGAAAACTTTTTGTTCATAATAATAAAATTAATTGTTAATAAATAGATTAATAGACTTTTTTCAAACAACTAATTTTACGAAGAGGCTCCACACCCCCCCGCGATTCATTATGAACGGGCATAAAAAAACGCGGGCTAGTTGTCTATTATTTATTCTAAGGCATCTGGAAATTCGCCCACGTCACAATAATAGAACAATAGCCCGCGCTTATACGATATGATACAATCCGCCCATTACGGGCAGACAATTCTATATACGTAGTCCACGCAAGCATTTTTTGTCCATTATTCCGTGACGTTAAAAATTTTCCAGATTTTTAGAATAGGAATAATCTTCGTAAAAATGCTTACATAATATATGTATAAACCGCACTCGCGAACCGCTGTTCGCTACGGAATCACTGCAAAGATAAAGAGGTTTTCTGAATCAACAAGAAAAAACTTGCATTATTTTC
>ULUK01033097.1_pt1 | contig 18725 bp, 13 predicted proteins | sample 1958451 | NCBI WGS metagenome assembly ULUK01 (sample SAMEA4835758, study PRJEB28245) | human gut metagenome | biome: gut microbiome; material: fecal sample | place: Denmark | collected 2008
TCTTTAGGCGTGTGCGATGTCTGGAAAAATTCATAGATGCGGGTCTTTCCACCCTCAAAGCTGCTTCCGTTTGCAAGAGAAGCAGCAATTTCATCTTCGGTGATAAACCTGCCGGCCTCCGGAACAGCCGCCATATCGGAGTGGTATTCTCTGCGCGGTAATGACAGATCTTCCATGCGTGTAAGAAGCGACTGCGGACGATGGAAATGAAATCGCAAAAGCTCCCGGTTCTCGCGGTAGGCATCAAGGAATACCTTGTATTCTGACAGAAGCTGTTCCCGAAACTCCGGATTCAGCAGATCGTCCGTCAGGCGTTCCGTTTCCTCCGGAAAACCGCCGCCCCGCATATCCAACAGGCAGGAGAGATAGCCCTGCGCCCGTGCCTTTTCACTTAAATCCTGCCGTAGATACCAGATAGACTGCGCCAGCTCCGCGCGCTCATGCCCCGGCGCTTCCGCAAGCTCAACATTGGCGGCGTATTCGCCCTGCTCCAAAAGCTGTCCGATGCGCTCCGCCGCCTCCTGCCAGCTTACGACCTTTGCATAGGTCAGATATCTTGCCGCGTCCCCATTGGCGATGTGGATGCCGTCCTTGGCGTACCACGCGGAATATCTGCCGTTTTCGGTGACAACGCCGTTGCCGCCGTGGAAGCTGCTTTGAAGAAACGCCGCGATTTCTTCCACGCTCTTGCCCTTGGAGAACTCCGTGGCGATCTTCATGCGGGCATAGTCGGCGTTGCCCTCCATGCGCAGGATGTGGTCGATATCGTCCTGCGAAATGAACATGGAAAAAGCGGAGGGCGTATCATTGACGCTCTCCGCTGTATCGATATATGCAATTTGTTCCTCTTCCGTAGGAAACAGGCTCAGTTGGTATGCCTGCGATATCGGAGGCTGCACCGGTTCCGCTTCCGGTTCAGGCGGGGTTAATTGTACACCAGCTCGTTCAGAATGATCTCTTCTGCCTGTGCTTTCAGGCTGTTCATCAGCCCCACCCATCTCATCGGGTCGCTGGCTTTCAACGCTTCCGTCACGCCCGCCGACTTCATCAGCTCCGGCATCATCTGCTCCAGCCTCTGCCGCGCCGTCTCGTCGATCTCCCGCAGGTGCGGGAACAGCGTCTCGGACAGGATCATCTGGTTCCAAAGGATGGGGCGATGCTCCTGAAGGTACGACTTCCGCAACATCCCGTACTTGCCCAGGGGCTTGCTCCCCGGCTCCTCGCTCAGCTTCAGGTCGGGAATCCGGTAATCTCCGTTCTTCGTGTAAGTCAATTCGGTCATTTTTCTGGCTCCTTTCGCGCTCATAATTTCGGATGGCAACTTCTATCTGTCTGAGTACCTGCTGGCTGATCTCGCTGACCGCCGTGCCCAGCGCCGCAACCGCAGCCGGGGTGTTGAAGTCGAACACGGGCATAAAATCTTCCGGTTCCATGTAGGCTTCCGGCTCCAATCCGCATCGGCTCATGAGCATATAGGTGATGCTGGCTTTTGCAGCGTTTCGGAACTGTACCTCGGTGTTGAACTCATCATACCCATCAAGATAGGAATCGTCAAAGTTGTAGAGGATGTCCCGCTTGTGATCCACCCAGTATTCCTTTGCAAGCTGGGCAGCCGCTGACTCCATCTGCTCAACAATGCCATTGCTGCCGGACACATCGTAGCTTCGCTCCAGCGTGGCAGCGATGGCATCCTCATGCTCTGCGCGGAACTGCCAGAGATGCACGGGGCGCGAGTGTTCCCGTTCGCCGGTGTCGGCCACGTCAAAGACGTATCGCAGCTGCGGCTTCTGGCCGCTTGTGTCTATAAGGGCAATGCCGGTGGAGCCGCGCCGGACAAAGCGCCCCATCTTTTTGTTCCAAAAATCGTACTCGGCGCAGGCAGTCGCGTCCGGCCGCTGGGCGTGGATCATGACCTGCTCGTTATAGGGATACTTATAGAGCCGCGCCGCTGTGCGCAGGAACTGCGTCCAGCTTTTGTAGCTGCTTGTGAGCTGCTGCTCCGCTGTGTCTGCCATCTGCCTGTACGCCTGATATTTACTCGGCATAGGGCTACCTCCTTCGGGTAAAAAATTAGAGCACCCGGAATTGGGCACTCTATGTATGAGAGATGACAGGCTCTTAATATGTTCCCGCGTAAAGCTTGCCGCTATAAGCACATAATTTCAAGTGCAGCTTTCTCTTGGCTGCCACTCGTCAATCAAGCTGACAGAAGAACGCCCGCCTGTTGTGACAAGCGGGCATTGTGCCATAGGTATTACATTTTTCCGTTTTGTCCGTCGGCCTCCGCTTTCCCCAGCAGATACAGAAACGCAATGGCGGGCACACGCAGAATCGGCACCTGGGTTTCGTGCTTTGCGATGCCGAAATCGTCCAACTGCTTCGTGATGAGAAAAGCGCTGGTGACCTTTGCACTTTCATCCTTGCAGAGTTCAACGATGGCGTCCGTAGCGGGTATATGGGAGTTGTTGCGGTATTTTACCTCACAGAGAATCTTTTCACGGGGCAGCTCAATGACCACATCTACCTCTTTCTGATTGTCCTTTGCCTTTCTGAAGTAGCCGAGCTGCGCCGTGCTGCCCTGATAGAAGGAGACGATATGCTTATATACCGTCGTTTCCACCATCGCCCCAAGCTCCCGTTCATCCGAAAGAACATCGTCTATCATCAGAACGGCGTTGCGTATGGCGGCGTCAGCAATATATATCTTCGGCTTGCCCTTCAAAGCACCCTTGCTGCCCACATCCATCGGCTTCGACAGATAAATCAGGTTAGACATTTCAAGCGCCTCGATATAGCTGTCTATTGTAGCGGCAGAGGTATTTTCCAATTCCTTTGCCGCCGTGGTAACGCTGAAAATTTCCGTTGAGTTCATGCAGAGATACAAAAACAGTTTTTCCATCAGAAGCGGGCTTCGGATATTGAAGAGCGTCAGCACATCGCGCTTGATAACCTTGTCAACCACATCTTCTCGCAGCATCCGCTGCGCATACACATCGTCATCAGACAATACAAGCTCAGGAAAGCCACCAATCATAAGGTAGCGGTTGAAATGCACTTCCAGCGGCGCAAACCGATCCATCAAATCGCCAAGCTCCGCTTTGCTCATTTTTACGAGCCTTGTGAGCCGCAGATTGTCTGGGAGAATCGGCTCTTCAATTTGCAGCAGACGACAATATTCATAAAACGACATGGTAGGTATCTTCAGGATGCTCCATCGTCCCGTCCCGCTGTCGGTCGAGCCTTTTTCCAATATTGGGCTGGCCGAGCCGGTCGCTGTAAGGCGAATGTCCTTCCTGCTGTCGTAGATGACCTTCATCCAAAGTTCCCAATGCTCCGTATATTGAATTTCATCGAGGAAGATATATCTTGTTCCCTCTATGGGATAAAGGGACTCGTAGATGGAAAGGACAGTCTCCACATTGACGAGTTTTACAATCGGATTGTCGAAGGATACATACAGGATGTTTTTTGGATTCACGCCCTCATCGATCAGGCTGTTCATCATCTGATACATGATCGTCGTCTTGCCGACACGCCTTGCGCCGGACAAAACGGCAAACCGCCGAATCGTCTTATGCGAAATCATTCTCAATGCTTCGTAGTAGGCAAGCCTTTTCTGCGGCTTGTTTTCCTCTTTGATTGCCAGCGGATTGCGCCACCAGGGATTGTACTGCCGCAATACCTTGATAACCTGCTCATCGCTTACGATTGCCATACAAGCACCTCCTTATAGGTAGTTTTTCCACGGAGTTGTATCTTCATACCATTGAAACTCCGTGGGAGTTATGCAAGTATATTATAGCAACAGTCATGTGCAAACGCAAGAGGGTTTTGAAAGACGCGGAAAAAACGTCAGATATTTTGCTGTCTGAAGCCTTATATATTCCTTCGTGTTTGCTGCAATAACGATAATGCCAACAGCGAGACGGCTCCGAATGGAACCGCCTCGCTGCCTTTGTTGTTCAGTCAAAATCCGGTATCAGTTCCATCCCAGCGTAGGCTTCATCCGTCAAGGTGGCGAGCTTGGCAAGCACGGAATCCGTGAGTGCCAGCAGCTCCGTCTCATCAGGTTCCAACTGTCCGCGCATGTCTGTCAGCTCCTGCATCAGACCGGCACGGGTGCCGGTATTGTAAATGCACATCAGATTGATCTCGTCAAATGTAAAGTCGCTCATGTCACAACTCCCTTTCTGCGCTTCGTTTCGGCGCACTCTTCAAAGATGTGGTATCGACTGTTGGCTGCGCTTTCAGCTTCGCAAGAATGGATGGCTTTTTATCGGACGTTTCTCTTCGGGGAGGTTGCTGGGCGCGGCGTTTTTCCTCGTCTTCGTGCTGAACGGCCTGTGCCAGCTCCAATAGAGAAATTGGTGTACCGCTCTTGGACTGCTCCTCCAGCTCCGCAACTGTCTTGCGCGGCCCGTTGTTGATGATGCCGTCGATCATGCCGTAATCATCTTCCATCGCCATCTCGGCATTTTTCAGATAGTTCTCCGGCTTGAGAAAGCCAGGCAGTTCCTTGAAGCCCCAGGAATCAACGTAATGACAGGATACCACACCGTTCTGCTTCAGCGCCACGATGTCGCTAACAGACAGGCTGTGGCCGCGAAAATCCTCAGGGCGGCGGATGTTGAAGGTCTCATACAGCTCGTTCAACCTGTCCTGCGTATCGCCCCCGCGGTCGAGGCTTCCTGCGTAAACGGCGGCGTAATTCTCCTTTTGGACGGAAAGCCCTTTCTTCTCCAGATACTCAGAGTTCATATAGTGGAGACGCGCCGTGTCATCATTATCCCGAAGCTGATAAATGGCAAAGCTGTCGGCAGGGTTATCGAGGAACGATTTCTCGTAGTCCTGCGGCACGAAACGGTCTTTGACCGTCTCCCATTCGGAAGCTTCTACGCCGAAGATACCATCAAAGCTGCGGATTTCATCGGCATCAAACGCCATAGCCTCGGTGTTGTCGGTGTGAAGCATATACACGGTCACATCGCGCTCCATAAGCTCCAGCGCACGCTCTTTTGTCAGCGGCAGCATATTGGCATCGGTGTAGCCGTAGGCGTTCATGCTCTCAACAGAGATGGCGGGGTCAGGGACGCAGCCATTATCCGGTGCGCTGACCGGCTCCGGCTCCTGTACGGTGATCTCCAGCGCAGGCTCGGCGGCAAGGTTTTCCGGCTCCTTATCCAGACCGCGCTCCTTCATCAGCGCCTTAAAATTGCGGTCAATGTCTGTAATCAGGCCGGATGCCGTGCGGTTGATGGTTTCCAGCGAAGCTTTCAGCTCCGGCAGCTCCTTGCCCTTCGACCATGTGGCGATATACCCGAAGCTGTTCTCGCCGGTCTCAATGCCGAAATAGGCACAGACGGCATAGGAAATGCTCTCTGCCTGCACTTCCTCGGTGTTGCGGGAGATTTTTGCCTTTTCCGGAAACTGTTCGTGCAGAAACCCTTTCACGGTCTGCTCTCCGCCTGCAAAGTTCAGCCCATCCTCACCCAATGGGAGATACCCAGCATCCGTCAGGTCAATGGGCGTTGCCGTAATGACAGTCGCTGCATGATTGACGACAACGTGCTCCTGAATGGTCACAGGCAGTCCCGGATCATCGTCGGAGCCGCGCAGATCATATGCATACAACCCTTCGGGCAGCTTCTCTCTGTCGATGCGCCCATTGGAATACAGGGCGGGTTCCTCGAACAGCTCAATCAGTTGATATTTCTCGCCAACATCGTCTCTGCCATGCAGAAGGGAGTGCGCGATCTCGTGGATTGCAGCGCATACCGTCTGCACCTCACTCATGCCGGTGCGGACGACGATGCGCCGATTCTCATCGTCGAAGTACCCGTCCATGCCAGTCATATTCTCCATGAAAACCGGAACCGGCGCACTGCGCTTCACCGCCTCCATGAAAACCTCGTAATTCTTCACGCTGCCAGTAAGATCGGCGGCAAGCTGCGGGAGGGGCTTGCCCTCTGTCTGGCTCACATCAAAAACCGTGACCGGCTTGTACATCGGAATCCTGATTTCTTTCTCTTCCACGATGGCCTTGCCGTCAGCATCCAGCATGGGGAGCTTGGTATCCGGGTCGAGCTTTGCTTCTTCGATTTTCTTTTTGTACGGCGTCGGGGCGATGATCTTAATGCCTTTTTCGCCTTTCAGAACATTGCGCCCAAACTGATCGCGCCACTTGTTGAAACCGGCGACAACGGTGGCGTCCGGCTTCTGCATATAAATGAGCATGGTGTTGTTGACGCTGTACTTGTGGAAGCGGCTCATGGTGCGAAGATACTGCCGGTATTTCTCGCTCTGAAACAGCTCCTGAATCCCTTTTTCGATGCTGTCGGTGATCTCTTTGAGCCTGTCCTTATTGGACTGCTTTTCTGCCATATACGCTCCTTTCCGGGATTCAAATCCCTGCATGTGTTTAGCCCCTGCGAGGATATGGGAATCCTCGCAGGGGCATGAAGCTTATTCGGATTTGGGGACGGTGCCCCTGACCGGCGGCTTGTACCCGGCCTGCTTGGCTCGTTCGCTGGCCGCGCGGCGGCGCTCTTCGCTGTACGGCTCCCGAATGGAGATACAATTCTTTGGTACGATGAAGCAGACAGAGCCGGAGCGTCCATTGCTGTCCGGATAAATTTTATCCGGCTGCCGCCGATGTAGCTCCTTGAGCCGTGCCTTGAGCTTTTTGTCGAAGGTGTACACGCTGGCAGTATCATCCGCATCCGAAAACAGGATGATGGTCTCACGTTCCGAAGGCTCCAATCTCATTTTCGGTTCTCCTTGCTGAACTCCAGCTTATACGCACTGCGCTGGCCGTCGTCTTCCAGAACGATATAAGCGTCGTAGGTCTTGCCGGTTTTCTCGGAGAAGATGCCGCTGGCATACGTTTTCCCATCTTTCAGCAGCGTCTCTGCCATTTTCTTTGTCAGGTTGATCTTCTTGGCCGCAAGAAAACGGTTGTCCCGCCAAAGGCCGAAATGGCAGTCATTCCGCTCACAGAAATAGCCCTTTTTGCTCTCGGTCACATCGCTGCCGCAGCGTGGGCATTTCCCGACGACCGTTCTTCCGGACGGGAACAGCACATCGGCACCCAGTACCGTTTTATAGGTCTTGACCAGCTCGCAGACCATATCGCGGATGCCCTGCATAAAGGTTTCCGAGAATTCTTCGCCGCGCTCGATCTCTTTTAGTCGATGCTCCCATTCAGCAGTCATAAGCGGAGACTGGAGCTGTTCCGGCAGCACGGTAATCAGGGAAATCCCGGCGTGAGTCGGGATCAGGCTCACCGTCTTTTTGCTCTTTTTGCGCTCCACAAACCCGGTGGCCACCAGCTTTTCCAGAATGGCGGCGCGGGTGGCAGGCGTCCCAAGCCCCTTGCGTTCGGCATCTTCGGGCATTTCCTTTGCACCGGCGACCTCCATCGCAGAAAGCAGCGTATCCTCGGTATAGTGTTTGGGCGGCGTTGTCTTGCCCTCTTTGATGCTGGGTGCTGTGAACTTGAATGACTGGCCCTCTTCCAACGATGGGAGTGCGTTGGCGTTATCCGCATTTTCCTCATTGCTCTTCGTGAACACACGCCAGCCGGGACTTGTGACCGTGCGGCCTTTCGCGCTGAAGCTGTGTCCGGCACATTCCAGCGTTACCGCCGTTTCTGTGTATTCATGGGGCTGTGCGACGGCGCAGAGCAAGCGCAGGGCAACCAATTCCAGCACAGCACGCTCACCGGCGGGCAGGCCGGTAAGCGCGTTTTCCTTAAAGTTGGCAGTAGGAATGACCGCATGGTGGTCGGAGACCTTTTTATCATTGATGACCTGCGCGGCGTTTACATGAAGCGGGATGCCGCCCATCTTCGGCATTGCCGCAGCTACACTGTCTACGAGCGCTGGCAAACCGTCTGCCATATCCGAGGCCAGATACCGGCTGTCGGTGCGGGGATAGGTGCAGAGCTTCTTTTCATAAAGGCTCTGGAGATAATCCAGCGTCTGCTGGGCGGTGAAGCCAAGAATCCGGTTGGCGTCGCGCTGCAAAGTGGTAAGGTCGTAAAGGGCAGGCGGCTTTTCGGATTTATCCTTGCGCTCCAGCTTTGTGACCACGGCGGTCTGATTGGTGCAGGACTGGCTCAATGTCTCGGCATCCGCTTTGCTTTTCATGCGTTCGCTGCCAGCATCAAACCCCGGAAGCCCCAGCGTGACCGTATAGAACGGCTCCGGCTTGAAAGCGTCAATTTCCGCTTCCCGCTGTACGATCAGTGCCAGCGTGGGAGATACCACACGCCCAACATTCAGCGTGCGGTGATAGAGAACGGAGAAAAGCCGCGTGGCGTTGATGCCAACCAGCCAGTCGGCCTTGCTGCGGCAAAGCGCCGACGCATAGAGGTTATCGTATGCGCTGCCGTCCTTGAGCATTTCAAAGCCCCTGCGGATCGCCGCATCTTCCATAGACGAGATCCACAGGCGTTTCATGGGCTTGTCGCATTTGTTGAGCAGATAGACCGTGCGAAAGATGGACTCACCCTCGCGCCCGGCATCGCAGGCGTTGATGACCTCGCTCACATCTGCCCTGTGCATGAGCGTGTTGAGCAGGGCAAGCTGCTTGGCCTTGTCCCTGGCGACGGAATACTGCCAGCTCTCCGGCAGAATCGGAAGATCTTCGTAGCGCCATTTGGCGTACTTTTCGTCGTAGGCAGCGGCTTCGGCCAGCTCCGCCAGATGCCCAAAGCACCAGGACACGATGTAGCCTCCGCCCATAAAATAGCCATCCTTGCGCTCATTGGCTCCAAGGACGGCGGCGATGGATTTTCCAACAGAGGGCTTTTCCGAAATTACCAGCTTATACACGTTCTGCATGGTCAGTCGTCTCCTTTTTCTCTTCTTTGTGCATCCCGAAAACATCGAAATTTACATCAATGGCCACGAGAATCCGCTTTGCGCTCTCCAGCACCTTCGGGCGGTTCTCGCAGGTGGCCTTATACGTCAGATACTCGCCGTAATAGTCGGGCTTGATCGGCATATGCTGGATGGTGGAGCGTATCATCTCTTCCACCGTATCTGCTTCCTCCATGGTCGTGTAAGGGTCGGAACTGTCCAGCATTTCCCGAAGCGTGGAAAACGTCTTATCTTCCTCCTGTCCCGCCCGGATCAGATACTTGATATACGAGGAAAACAGCAGCATAAGAGATTCCATTTCAAAGCGGGAAAGCTCGTCCAGAATGTAGTCATTCAGCCAGTACATTTCCTCTTTTATAAATCTGCGAACATCGTATGACCGCAGGGTCTTGAGCGCATCGGGCGAAAGCTCCGGCATGGAATCGTCATCCTCCGTCAGCGAGGAAATATCATAAATTTCAAACGTTTCCGGTTTTTCCGGCTTTTCCGGCTCATCCTCCAAGTCATCCAGATCATCCAAAAAAGCAAGGTCGGCCACCTGCTTCTTCGGCTTGCCGCTTTTGCGAATTTGGGAGATGATATCATCCATGACGTAGAAAAAGAGATACAGCGCGTTAAAACCGGCAATACAGCCGATCACAATGAACAGCGTGGTCATTCTGCATCCTCCTGTTCTGCATCACCGGTGCTTTCCGGCTCATCGGGTTCCGTCTCATAGTCCGTATCGTCTTCATCCTCACCGTAGTCGTAATCATCCAGATCGACCGGCCCCTTGGCATCCGGCTTTTTCTTGCGGAACTTGAACCAATAGAGTGCGCCGCCGCCACCCAGAAGCAGAAGGAGCAGAATTGCCACCGCGCCGCCGCTGGATTTCTTTTCAGGCTCCGGTTCAATTTCCGGCTCCGGTGTGGTGTCCGGTACTTTTTCCACGACCCTCTCCTTGCCGGTACACTCTGTCATGTTCGTTTTGCAGACTTCGCAGGAAGTGTTGACGGCTCCGGCCTCACACTTCGTCGTGCAGGAGCAGACCGGTGTGGTCTTATCGCCGTCAATCAGCGCCAGCAGATCGGCCTCATCCACAAGATTCAGGAAATAGGTCTCGTAACGCTCTCCGTCCTCGTCCAGCGGCTTATCATAGTCGATCACCAGATAGAAGGTCTCGCCGTTGCGGGTCTCAACGGTAATAAACTGCTTGTTGCTGTACTTGTCGTAAAGCAAATCGCGCGTGACGGAATTGCCGTTCTGTGTAAAGCCTGTGCCGTTCTCTTTCGTAATGGGTTCCGTGGTAGGAGCCGGGGTTTCGGAAGATGTCGGCGTTTGTGCAGACGAGCCTGCATTTTTACTGCCGCCGCTTCCAGAGGATGCACCGCTGCTGCCACCACCGAACGAGGTGCCGGAGCCGCTGCTAGATGTATTGTTTTTGCGGCAGTCGCAGTCCGCAGGGCAATGCTCATCGTGCTGATTGTTGCTGGTATCTGGCGTGGGTGTCGGAGTGGGGGTGGGCGTCGGTTCCGGTTCTTCTTCGTAGAACGGATTGGCAAGCACAACATAATCCGTCCAGTTTCCGGCACTGTCCAGCGCGTCGATGTAGAGATAGGCGTCGTTCGTCAGATTATCAATGCGGACATTCAGCTCACCGTTGTCGAGGGTCGTGTAAAGCGCATTATTTACGAAAACTGCCGCTACCCCGGAAAGATCGTCATAAGCTTCCACGCGCAGAAGCGTACCATTGATACCGGCACGGAGCGTGGGTGCTTCAAAGTCCATGCAGTACACGTCCAGAAACAGCTCATGCTCGACGCCCAGCGGATCGGTGACAAAGAAATACACGGTGCTGTTATCCAGCATCGTGCGCTCCCAATATCCGTATTCATTCCATTCTTCCGTTACATCAAAGCGTTCAGCGTCGTCCTCATCGCTGAACGCGACCTCGATTTTGACCCAGCCGGTATTGTTTTTATCAATCAGGCGGACGGTGATTGTGACCGGCGCATTGTGCCAGCCAGTCGGGATTTCCGCGTCCAGCTCATAATCTGGCTCCAGCACAGGCGTATCCGTGGGTTCCGGTGGGATAGAGGGTTCTTCCGGCTCCGGTGTGGGTTCCGGTGTTTCCTCTGCGCCGGGAGTCTCGGCAGGAGGTTCTTCTGTGGGGCCGGGTTCTAACTCCAATTCTGCCTCCACAATTTCGAGGGTGCTGTCAGGCGCGGCATCGGGCACGTCTGTGCCTTCCTCTGCAAGCGCCATGCCGGTCATGGTGAAAAACATCAGCACAAGGCTGAGCATGAGCGCGATGATGCGGATCGTGCGCGGAGTCTTCTTAGTTTTCTTCAGGTGCATTTTCCATATCCTCCTTCTGTGTGCTGAAAAACGGCGAACCGCCTTTCTTGATATGCATGAGGTACTGCGCCAGCTCTTCCATCGTCATGCCTGTGGCGCGGGCAAGGCCGACAATATCCTCATTTTCCAGTTTGATGATGTCCTCGTCGATCTCGCGGTTGCGGGACTGGAGCATGGCGATTTTACCGTCATTCTTTGCCCGCTCCGCTTTGAGCTTGCTGATTTTCGGGTTCATAGTTCCTCCTTATGGTGATGGCAAACGGCCAAATTGATAGAAATGCTGCTGCCAGTACGATGAAGTAATGTCACTGTACTGAATGGGGTCGCCGCAGTGCAGCATTGTATTATTTCCCACATAAATACCGACGTGGGACGCGCCAGTGGTGTCATACGTTCCCTGGAAAAAGATCAAATCTCCGGGCTTCGCGTTTGCCGGGGAAACATAGGCGCATGTCTGCCGCAGTCCTTCCGCGCCCAGACGGCCAAAATTCCAGCCGAGGCCGCAGTTGTTGTAGACGTATGAAACGAAGCCGGAGCAATCAAAAGATGTGGACGGCGAGCTGCCGCCCCAGACATACGGAAATCCAAGATACTTTTCCGCTTCCTTGATGATGGCAGCAAACTGTTCGTCCTCCAATGCTTCCGGTGGGATCTCATACTTTGGATACTCGCTGCCGTAATACCTGCCAACATAGGAAGAACTTCCGAACAGGTCTGGCCGGTTGCCCAGCGTACCCATATACATGGCATAGAGGGAAAGCTGCTCCTGCGACATGATGTAGACCGGAACATGGCTGAGGTTGAAGTTTTCCAGCTTGACGGTACAGATGTAGTAGGTGTACGGTACCTCTACCTCGTATTCGTATTCCTCCGTGACCCAATCTTCCAGTTCGTAGTCATAATAGGTGTAGCTGCCGGTTCTGGTCTCCGTGCGGTATCTAGTTTCCGTCTCCACGGTCTCCGTAATGATATACTGCTTTTCAAACAGCATATCGAGGATACCGCCGACCTCCGAGATCGTCCATTCTCTGCCCATCAGCGCAGTGATCGCAGAAATCAGGACATAGGGATCGTGTTCGATGTCGTCCAGCTCATAATGGTATTCGTCGTAATCGTGCTCGGCTTCGTAGTTGTCCAGCCTTGCCTGCAATTCTGCCTCCATCGCGCAATATTGCGCCTCTGCCGCCAGCATATCTTCGTCCAGAGACGGATAAGTGGACGCGGCAATGGAAGAGCTTGCGCCCTGGAACATCAGGGAGCAGGAGGAAAACAGGTTGGTAAACAGCAGGAAAACCGCCGCGATCAGGCCGACAATGAGAAAGCCTTTCTTGTGCTTGGCAACAAACTCACCGGCTTTCTTTCCGGCTTCTGCGCTTTTTTCTGCCGCTTTTTTCGTGATCTCCGACGCCTTGACCGTATTCGCTGTGCCGCGTCCGGCTTTTGCGGCGGCATACTCCCGCTTGATCGCACGCTTCTGCTGCCAGCGGGAATACGGATTGGAGGAAAAGCCATCGTTCTGCTGTGCAAACTCCTGATTCAGCGCCTTCACATTGGCTTTGTCTGCCTTTTTCTCCGCTCGGTGCGCCTTGCGGTATGGCTGAAGCTCGTGGGCGTGATGAATTTCTCGCCCCATCTGATAGGCGCTCTCGACATCTTCCGTCAGCGTATTGGCGGCGTCCACACCGGCGTTATCGCCGTCGTTGCTCTGCCGCACTTCCCGGTGAACGCTGTGCAGCACCGTGTCACCGGAAACCTTTACTGCGTGGCTGAGCTTGGAGGGCGGCTTCTTCTCCTCAAAAGAAAGGCGTGTCGTGATCTTCCCGTTGGAATCCACAACACGCTGCTTTACCTCTTTCTTCGGAATCCTGGCTTCGGCCTTTTCCAGCTTTTTGATTCGTTTATCTGCTTTCTCGATGGCAGGCGCAAGCTCCGGAGAAGCACGCTCTTCCTCGGTAAATTGCAGCCTTGGTGCGCGTTTTGCCATAGAACATCACCTCACTCTCATAAAAATGGACTTATTTATGCGATCTCGCCCAGCATAGAAAGAAACAGCGCCTTGCCCTTGGGCGTCACCAGCGTGTACACCCCTTGATGCCCATTGACGGCGATGTAATCTTTCACGAAGAACAGGCCGTCGTCCGCCGCTTTGGCGTAGGGCATGAGACTGCCGGAAGGGGCGCGGTAAAGGTAGCGCTTGCGGATAAGAAAAGCGGTGAACATCTTTTCCGGCACCTTTAGCTCCTTTGCCGTGGCGCGGATATTGGTGCAGCTTTCCGGGTGGATGAACGCATCGTAGTAATCGGCCTTGGGCTTGGCGCGGTCAAGCTCCTGCCGCAGCCGCTCGTTTTTCTGCTGTTCAGCCAACATCCGGCGTGCAAACTCATAGATCAGATTGGGATTCTCCAGCACCTGCTCCAATAGGGATTTTGTCATATACCCGCCGTACTTGCGGATAGCCGGAATGACCTCATGGGTGATCCAGCGCCGAAATGCTTTTGCCTCCGGCTTGCGGGAGCCGAGGATCAGGGTATAGAGGCCGGGTTCGTTCACAACGTTTACCGGAAGCCCGTTGCTGGCACCCTCGATTGAAACGAGGGTGCGCTCATCTGCATCCAAACGGCGCATAGCATCGGTGGGGTTTCCAATCTCAAGTGCCCTGCACACGTCGGCCGCTACGAACCACGGCTCGCCGTCAATGGTAAGCGTTCGGATTTTGCCAAAGGCCGCATTTTCAAAAGTCATCAGTTTGTTGTCCATATTTCCGTTGTCCTCCTTGCTGCGGTCAGGAAGATACTTCCTGCGGCTTTGTCGTGAGCACCCGATACAGCTCCGTGTCCTTGGGGAAGCGGTCTACAAAGGGCAGGATAATGTTCCCATAAAACAAAAGGCCCTCGCCTTCACCGGAATGGGTGACATACGAGAGCTGGTGCGGGGAGATATTGAGCTGCTTTGCAAGAATCTGCCGGTCTCCGCTGGCCTGGTTCAACATATAAATGTAGTCCGAATTTTCAAAGATGTTCTCCACCTCACGGGAGGAAAGCAGGTCTTTGACGTTTTGGGTGATACCGGTCGGCATCCCGCCCCATTTTCTGAATCTCTTCCAAATCTCAATGGTATAGCTTGCCGTCTGCTCCTCTTTGAGAAGCAGGTGCATTTCATCGATGTAGTAGCGGGTGGATTTGTGCGCCTCGCGGTTGACCGTCACCCTGTTCCATACCTGATCTTGGACGATCAACATGCCGATTTTCTTGAGCTGCTTGCCCAATTCCTTGATGTCATACGCCACCACACGGCTGTGAACATCTACATTGGTCTGGTGGTTAAAAACATTAAGGGAGCCGGTGACGTAGATTTCCAGCGCCGTTGCGATGTATTGCGCTTCCTTCTCATCCTGCTTCCGCAGTTCATCATAGAGATCACCGAGAATGGGCATGTTCTCCGGGCGCGGGTCATTGAGATAATTCCGATAGACCAGCCGCACACAGCGGTCGATGATGGTCTTTTCCACCGGCATGAGGCCGTCCTTGCCGCCCACGATCAGCTCACACAGCGACAGAATAAAATCGGATTTCAGCGACAGCGGATTTTCATCGTCCGAATAGTTGAGGTTCAAGTCCATGGGATTGATATAGTCCGTAGAGGTGGGCGAGATTTTAATGACCTGCCCGTGCAGATGCTCCACCAGCGGGCCATATTCCGCTTCCGGGTCGCAGATGATGATATCGTCGTCCGTCACCAAAAAGACGTTTGCGATCTCACGTTTGGCGCTGAAGCTCTTGCCGGAACCGGGCGTGCCCAAAATCAGGCCGTTTGGGTTCTTCAAAAGCTTCCTGTCTACCATGATGAGATTATTGCTCAGGGCATTGATGCCGCAGTACAGCGCTTCTTTGCCCGTCTGAAACAATTCCTGTGTGGTGAACGGCACGAAGATAGCAACGCTGGAGGTTGTAAGTCCGCGCTGGATGGTGATCTCATTCAGCCCCAGCGGGAGGCTGCTCATCAGCCCTTCTTCCTGCCGAAAGTCCAATGTCGTCAACTGGCAGTTGTATTTCTGCGCGATGGAATTGGCCTGAAACACATTGTTTTTGAGCTGCTGCATGGAGCCTGCGGTGTTCAGGATGATGAAGGTCAGAAGGAACATACGCTCGTTCCGACTCTGAAGCTCCTGCAAGAGCTTTTTCGCTTCATTGCCGTAGGTGGCGAGATCGGACGGGATAATATCCATATCGTACCCGGCGCGGATGGCTTTTTTCTGTTCTTCGATCTTCATTTTATCAAGGTCGGTAATTTTGCGCTTGATGGTCTTGATGGCCTTGACCTGATCCACCGACTGAATGTGCATGGACACGATTACGGAGCTTTCCATATCCAAGAAGTCCGCCAGCATACGGTCGTTCAGTTCCGGGGCAAGAATCTGTAAGAACGAGGCGCGGCCGTATTTCTTTCCAACGGCAAAGCTGCTGCCGGTTCGGAACTCGAAGGAGCTGGGCGCGATGAAGTCCTTGACGGAAAGGCCGGAGGGAGCGAGCCAGTCCCACGAGAACCGGAACGGCTTCTGCTCGTCCATGTGAAGAACATCGTGCATCAGCTTGAGCCGGTCGTGACCGTTCAGCGGCTCTGCCTGCACACCAAGCCGCTTGAAGTTATTGAGGATGTCGATCTCAATACGCTCCAGCCGGGGCTTCGCGGTTTTCAGATTGTCTGCCTCCACACCGAAGGTAATGAACTTGGTCTTGACCAGCCCATTATTGCCGCGTGCAAGCTGCGTTTGCAGCATCTTTGTGTACTCCGTGCGTAACTGGTTGAACGCATCTTCTCTCGGCGGGATAGCGATGGTCTGCGCGTAGCTGTCCTTGTTGGCAGCGAGATTTACGAAGGAAAGCTGAAAATGGATGGAGCTGTCAAAGTAATTGAGGAAATCACACCACGAATCGAAGATCGCGGTTTTGTCCTCGTTCTGGTTGAGCTGATAATTGATGTCCTGAAACTGCACCGTTTTGCTGTAATAGTTATCTGTCACCCGGCAGATACCGTCCGGGAACATCCGCTGAAACGGAATGGAGTCCTGCGCCGACTTATGCCGTTTGTCCGTATTCTTCGCTCTGGCAATGGCGGCTTCAATCTGCTTTCTGTCGGCGCGGCTTAACTTTGTTTTTTCCTGAGACAATGCGGTAAACCTCCTTATCCAGAATGTCCTGCCGCTGCAAAACGGCATAAAAATTGTCTGTCTCATAAGGCCGCACCTTGGGGCGGATGAAACAGACCTGAACAATATTTTTAATGATCTTCTCCAGCGGCAGGCCGTTTTTCTCATACAAGGCGAAGAGGAAGAACGGCAGCATGACTACGATCATGCAGATCGCTGCCGCGCTGTTGGAAAGGCTCTGCCGGAGCAGGAAGAACAGCGGCACGCCCACCGCCGCACCGCTGCCGAAGCAAACGAGCTGCCGCTTGGTCAAATTGAAGAGGACTTTGGTCTTTACGGCGTTCAAGTCCTTGGGAACAGGTACATAGGCCACATGCAATCACCTCCGTCAGTGGCTGTTGAACAGGCTCTTGGCAAGAGAACCGGTCTTGAAAAGCGTGAAGCACAAAAGCACCGTATAGCCCATACAGCTCCAGATGGCTGTGGAGATGTTCGTATCCACGATCATGTTCTGTACAAGCACGGCGTAGATGGCAACACAGATGATAATGAGGAAGCCCTGAAAGCCGAGCGCGAACAGGCTTCTGAGGTAGTTCTGTCCCATCTGCCCCCATTCCCGGTTCATTGCCGTCGCCATGGGGATCGGGGCGATAGAGGTCACAAGATAGATTTCTATCATGCGCCCGTACACGATGATGAAGATGCAGATGTTCAGCGCGTTCATGGTGAGCTTTACGATGGTGGCTTGCAGCCACAGGCCGAGCAGAGACCAGACCTCCATTTCATTGAGCCGTGCTTCCAAATCTGCAAGACTACTTGCCAGATCAAGGCTGACATTGCCGACCACAACGCCAGAAGCGTTGTTGACCACGCTCTGCGCCACATCGAATACGCCCATCACGATATCCCAGGTGTTGCTGACAATGAGTACCGCACAGGCCGTTTTGAACACCCACTTGAAGATGAACCAGGTATCGACTTCTCCGTGCATGTTGTTTTTGTCCGTAATGATCTGAATCAGCTCCATGGTCATTACGATGGCGAGGATCACACCGGCGATGGGCAGGATTACGTTGTCTGAAAGGCTGCGAATCATGTTGTAAATGCCGCCATTCCAGCCCTGCGGCGTCGCGCCAACCTGTCCGGCAATCTCTCCGACTCTTGTGTTCACGGTATCGAAGAGGCCGGACAGCGCATCCGTAATACCGCCGATCAGGATTTCTTTGAGCCAATCGGTGAATTTCTGCCATATTAAGTCCAATCGATTTTCCCTCCTTCCGTTGGCTTCCCGCATACCGGCGAGAGCCGCATAAGATTACCGCGCCTACTTTTATTTTCATGTGCACCTGAAAACGAAGCAAACCGCAGAATAGCCGGAGTTCCGGCTATGTATCAGGCGGGCAATGCCGCCTGCAATCAGCTATGTGTGTTGAGCGCCCGGAACACCTGCACTTCAAGATCAAGGCGCGGAGCTTTTGCATTGCAGCAAGGCAGCGCCCCACCTGCAGGGAGCAGATTCTCACGCGCGAGATGCTCCCGGACAGCCACGGCAGAGAGTGCGCCGAAGTTTCGGATTTGTGCGGATGAGCACAGAAAGATGAGTGCCTCACGGACGGTATTCACATCGTTCCGGCTAAGTGGGTTGTAGCACTTGGCGGGCAGATGCAGGACTTCCAGCCCCTGATAATACAAATGCGTCGAAGAGGTAATGCCGCAGCGTTCACGATAGATTTGTTCCTCCGTCTGGAGCTGCTGCCGCAAATATGCGGTTCGCGCTTCAAAGCCGTCTGTGATGTAGTACAGCCACGCAGGATTTTTGTGCAGCCAGCGCAGCGCGTCCCGGATAATGTTTCTCGTTCGGCTTTCCGAGAGGTTATAGTGCAGGCCAACCGCTTTATAGCCGATGCCCTCGCAGAAATGCTCTCGGAGCACGATCTGTTCGCGCTCCGAGAGCGCAGACAGGGTGTATTCCAGCCCCTTGCGTTGGTCGTCTGTCAGCGCGTCATAGCAGATTGTGCGCTGTGTTTCCTCGTTGAGATGCAGGGCAAAAAGCAGGTTTTTGGGGTAGCTGTATCTTCTGGGCATCTGTGTATCCTCCTAAAATCGGAAAAGTTTTTGCTTATGGAACATTCAGAGCGAAGGAGCAGCCCGCCTGTATGGAGGCTGCTCCCTTGCTTCTGAATGGGGGTGCATGGGCGACGGATGCCGCCCGTGCAGGTCTGCCGGTGTTTAGCCAAAAAGTCCCGTAAGCAGCGGCACCAGCAGAAGGCCAACCAGGGCGACGCCGCCACCGGCCATAAGCTGTTTCATACCCTGGCTTTTTGCTGATGTGTGATAAAGAAGTAGTAGAAGTGTAAAAA
>ULUK01015247.1_pt1 | contig 18430 bp, 15 predicted proteins | sample 1958451 | NCBI WGS metagenome assembly ULUK01 (sample SAMEA4835758, study PRJEB28245) | human gut metagenome | biome: gut microbiome; material: fecal sample | place: Denmark | collected 2008
TGATTCCAGACGCCGGCAAATATGCCACATCACCGAATTTTTCAAGCAAACCCCTGATATACGGGATGTTTGCCTCAACGATTATTCTCATATCAGTTGCAATAAGTTCAACAGGTTGTAGATGACCGCCGGCGACAGGGCGACGCAGGCAGCCATAAGTGCGAAAAACACGATGTAGAGCTTCGGCATCTTGCGGATGGTGAAGAAATGCGCCACCTGCACCGCCGCAAGCATGTTTGCCACCACCGCATACGCTTCAGCATGGCTCACGTCTGCCACCATAAACAGCACCGTGGCTACAGCCATCACGTTGACAAACCCATTGTAGGCACGCAGTTGCTGGCGGTAGGATATCAGCGTCAACGCGTTGGAGAGTCCGAATATCGTGCCCACAGCCACCATAAACATCGGCTGGAGCAGCAATCCCGCGTCCACTCCGCCGCGGAGCATGGCTATGCCGCCAAGCAGGTCGGGCAGGCGCACCTGCGCCGGGTCGATCCATCCAAACGCCGTAGCCGTCCACACTGGCACTACGATGCCGACAAGCACGGCGAGCAGCGTGCGCAGCGTGAAGATGCGCATCTGGAAAAATCCCACGATAAACACTGGTATATAGAGCGCGAACACAAAACTCTGCATGGCGCAGACCGTAAGAATCATCGTGATGAGAAACGCCACGCTCTGGCTGTCGCGCTGCTGAAACGTGCCAAACATCACGTAGGTGCACACCACAAGCGCGAGTGCGAGCAGCGTGGGCGTGCCGAGCGACGTCGACACCACGGGGTTTGACAGCGTGGCACAGAGAAACACGGTGACAAACATCATCGTGTGCTCGCGGATAAACACGTAGGTCTTGTTGAGCCAGTTGAGCATCACGGCCGCCACAAACACAACCACCATATTCACCGCCCACGACAATATGCCCGACGGCAGCAGGTGGTCGAGTCCGCCGCCAAACAAGCCTTCGACCGGCGGCACAGAGGGCGTGCCGAAGAAAAGCAGCATGGCGTATGCCGCCACGATGCCCACAACGGCTGTGAGCCACGTGAGCACACGGCTGTTGATGAATCTGTTGATTGCCGCCTCGCCCATCACTCGTCGCCGAATTTCTGCTGACGCACCCTCAGGATGTTTGACACATCAAACCAAAAGCCCTCGGGTCCGCCGCTTTTAGGATTCTCAAACTTGATATAGTCAATGTCGCCCTCATACTCCAGATGTTCCGCCGCCTTGAAGTTCAAGCCGTTGGTAATCACATACTCATGCACCGGGCTGATCACCACCCACGGCTTCTCCTTAGTGCCTGTGCCGGTCGACATGATTGCCTTGATAAGATTGTTGAGACGCGACTGCATGATTGCCGCACGGGTGTATTTCTGACGCTCCTTGAGCACATAGATGTAATATTCCATCTGCTTCAAGTCAAACGGATCGTCGGCGAGCGAGAGCTCCGCATATTTGATTATCGTGTCGCACTCCGCCGGAGTGTGGTGCTTCTTATAGTAGAGAGGCTGTATCTTTTTTGAAAATTCCGACTGGCGATAGGGATCATAGTCCTCCGAAAACACATATCCGAGATACAAATGGCGATATTCCTTGAGCGACATGTTGGTGTCGTTGCTCTGATACTTGCGCCACAACCGCTTGTAGTAGTAGTTTGAGCGCGGATTCTGGATATTGACGCGTATCGAGTCCATATTCACGTCGATTGGACGGAACTTGGTGTCTTTCTTGCCCTTTTCGGGCACTGCGCCTGCCCAAACCCACAGCCAGGCAAACAGCATTATAACCGCTAATAACTTTCTCATCTTCGTTAAAAATATTTCTTTAATGCGACATATTGTAGGCTGCCACAGCAACCATTATGGCGATGCCCGTAAGCGACACGCTTATCACCGTGGGGAAGCCCTTGGCACAGACATACTGCAAAAAACGCTTCGACGGGAAACGCAGTGCCGCGCCTTTGGGTGTACGGGCGAAAAACACTCCGCCAGCAACCGCGCCTACAGCCGCGCCTATCACCATCGAGGCATAGTAGCCCATCATCAGCCCGAGAAGCATGCCGGCAACCGACGTTATCAGCATCTGCGGCAGTCCCTGCGTGGCTTTGGTGAGCGCCGGCTGCTGCATGGAGTTGATGGTAACCACAATCACAACCATCACACCCCAATAAGAAAGCGTGACGGTGGGCACCTCCATCAGTCCGCCCCACTGCAGCAACCACAGTCCGCCATAGGAGGCAAGCACCGACGGCACATAAGGCCTGACACATAGGTAAAGCCCCAAGCCAAGCAGCATCACGCCGAGTATAGTCAACAATACGTCCACAATCTTGCTAATTTTTGCGAAGTTAGCAATTTTCCCCCAATGCCGTGCCCCTTTTAACGTTTTATAGCACGAAGAGGCGCCGTGGGTGACCCACGGCGCCTACATTCCATATCAAGTTGGTTTGATTATCTAACGATAACTTTTGTTGCTTTGCCATCGACAACCACTACATACATGCCACGTGCCACTGCAAACGTGCGCTCTGCCGAGTTGATTGCCACTGCCTGACCGGCTGCGTTGTAGACCGACACTGTCGCTGCGTCGCCGACAATGCGGATTTGTCCGTCGGCTGCAATTACGCCTGCTGCCTCTGCTCCTACCTGCTCAACGCCCGACGATGTGAGATAGACAGCCTTGACGGTCTTGGTGTTGAGGTCGACTGTCAATTTGTAAGCGCCATTTTTTATGCAGAATGCGCCATTATAATGCTTGCCAAAGTCGGTGAAATCAGTGTTGTCTGTCAATTCACCATCTTTGTTGTTCGGACACCAACGGCTGTTGTTTACTGGGCCCCATTCTGCGTCAATACCCGTAACAAAAGCGAAATATGCCAAATCTGCCTCAGCCTCTTCGCCTACAGCCTTGCCTTCCACCTTCAAGTCGATAGGATCGAACGTGAACACGCCCGGAGTTTCCGGATTGCTCTCCGCCATATAGCTGTCGTCGTCTGATGCCCAGTGGTGGCCTTCTGCCTTGTTTGATGTTCCAATCACATAAAGCTTTGTAGGAGCAATGTAAAGAGTATTGTCATCCAAATTCATACGGATAAAGAACGTTCCGACACCCACATTTATAGAGTTGCTGTTTTTGCTTACTGTAAGTTTCTCTGCCAAAGCGCCTTCTTGGTTAGCTTCCCCCAAGCCCCAACGGTTTCAGTTGACATACGTCCAACCTCCTTCATCATTGTTTTCAGCAAGAACTGACACGAAACCCAGATTTTCACGACCAGGAGCTGTTGTCACGGTTGCAGACCAAACATTTCCACTTTCCCAAGTCATCGCAATGCCGCTGGTTGGATTCCATGCGTCTCCTACTTCATTTTGTCCAAGGATATACATCTTTGGCAACGAGAATGTGTACTTTGCAGCGAACTGACCACAGTGGTATTGGTAGATTGTAGCAGTGAATTCGTCCACCTTCTCTGCGTTGAGTGAAGTGCCGTAGCTTGTGCCGTTGGCAGAGCCCTCTGCAGCGTGAGTCGCCACTACGGTGTTGGTGCTTCTGTCCACTATTTGGAAGCCATCGGTGAAATCAGTTCCGGTAGGTTCGATTGAGTATTGAGTACCGTTGAGGGTAATCATGTCGATACCAGTAGAACCATTTATGCCGACATTCGCAAGAGTTGTCCAATTTGTCCCGTCAAAAACATATGCCTCTTTAACGCCCTTGTCCTTAAGGATGATGGCATCGCTTTCCGGATCGTTTGTCAAAGGTTGTGCGAACAAGTGGTTTGGAAGTTGGCAAAAGCGGTTTCAATGACTTTGCTCTTTTCAACAACCTGGGCACTGTTTGCAAAGAACAATTTTACAATCTTATTACCATTGGACGGGCAGAAGAAAACGGCGCCGCCAGTCTCGCTTGTGATGTCGCCGACAACTTTGCCGAACACGTCCATACGGCTTGTGCTTGTCACGCTTTCCGGGATTGTCACCTCAAATTCGGAAATGACACCGGTTGTCTTGTTCCAAATTTTCAACGAAGTCATTTTGCCGCCCCATTTCCAGAGGTTGGCAACGAGAAGGTTGCCTTTGGAATCAACAGAAGTACATACGCCGGCCGCACCAACTTCAAGAGTGTTCTTGTTTGTGCCGTCGAACGATGCGATTTTTTGCGCTGTCATGTCATTGACAAAGACTTTTCCGTCGAAACCAATGCCCCAACGAGCATTGGCGGCTGCAGGCAGACCCTTCGTCACTTTCCAATCCTGCGTAAGAGTTTGTGCCTGAACAGCTACGGCGGACGCAACAACAGCGAGTCCGCACACAAGAATGTGTTTAATTTTTTTCATAAAGTTAGGTTTTAGTTTGATTTATAAGTTTTAGTTAAGTTCTTCTATTATAAAAAAGTTAGGCCGTAGTCTTTTTTTCCTTATTTTTTGTAAAAGTACTCATTAAAATCAATACCGCAACATTTTTATATCTTTTTAACTCACAATTATCTATTTTCAACATCCTGTATCGCGCTGACACCAAGAGACAGGCTAATACCTTCTGCCGCTCTATTGACACCGCGTCGCAGCGCAGACACGATACTTCATAGTAACCCCCATTCGTAGGAGCGCAGCGATGACGCATGAGGTCACTGACCGCCACACTGCCCATGCGCTTCGGAGATGCGCTACTACGCCAAAGGAGTCTCTCTCTGCACCCGGAGAGCGAGGGGATGTCCGCAGCGCGGACACGATACTTCATAGTAACCCCCATTCGCAGGAGCGCAGCGATGACGAATGAGGTCACCGGTCGCCACCCTGCTCAGGCGCTTCGGAGATGCGCTACTACGCCAAAGGAGTCACTCTCTGCTCCCGGAGAACGAGGGGATGTCCGCAGCGCGGACACGCTTTCAGTTAACCCCGGACTGCGTCCGGGGCATAGCGACCAACGCAGCATGCACCGCAACGCGGTGCCGCTGAGACACAATCTTGTTTTTGGATAAAACCGGCTGCCCTCGGAAAAATCAGAATTTCAAGCAAGCTTGTTTTTGCTTTTTGGATAAAACCGGCTGCGCCTCGGAAAAATCGAAGCAAGCTTCATTTTTCTCTCGGCTTGCGCGGTTTTTCTCTCGGCTTGCACTAACTTTGCAAAAAATTTCTATGAAGAAGCCGAAATTGGAAGGGGTGAAAAATCTCTTGTTTGACTTGGGCGGCGTCATTATGGACATCCGCCGCGAAAATTGTGTTAAAGCCTTGGAGCAACTGGAAGTGAGCGGCATCGGCGAGATGCTGGGCGTCTACTGCCAGCAGGGCGCATTTCTTCAACTTGAAGAGGGAAAAATCACACCGGCTGAGTTTCGCGACTATGTGCGCGGCAAATCTGCCCGCACACTCTCCGACGAGGAAATCGACACGGCGTTTGACGCCTTTCTTGTGGGCATCCCAGTGGCACGCCTACATGCGCTCGAGTCGCTGCGCAACCATTATAAGATATATGTGCTGTCAAACACCAACGCCATAATGTACAACCAGGGCATCCGACGCGAGTTTGAGAAAGACGGCAAACACCGCGAAGACTATTTCGACGGCATCTGCACAAGTTTTGAGGAGGGCGTGGCAAAGCCCGACCGCCGCATCTTCGAGGCCGTGGTGCGCAAATTCGGCATACGCCCGGAAGAAACGCTGTTCTTCGACGACTCGCAGACCAATCTCGACGCGGCAGCGGAACTGGGATTCAAGACGTGGCTTGTGGCTGAAGGTACGGAATTCATGGAAGCGTTCGGGGAGTAATGGATACTTTTTTCAACAAGCAAGTTCCCGACAACATGCCACCGTTAGCGGCAACGATAGGGATGTTTGACGGCGTGCACCGCGGTCACCGCCTTGTTGTCGACAATCTGCGCCAAGCTGCGTCGGCACGAGGATTGAAAACCGCCGTGTTCACCTTCCCCAACCATCCCCAGCTGCTGTTTCACCCCGACTGCGGCCTGCGGCTGCTCACAAGCCCGGAAAAGAAGGCTTCGCTGCTGGCGCAGACGGGCGTTGACTACACTTTCTTCCTCTCATTCACTCATGAATTGGCGGCGATGACGGCACGCGAGTTTATGACGTTGCTGCACTCCCGCTACAACGTGAGGCTGCTCGCCGTGGGCTACGACCACCGCTTCGGACGGCGGTCGGACGAGACTTTTGCCGACTATCAACGCTACGGCGAGGCGATTGGCATCGACGTGATAACTACTCCCGAACTCAGCGGCGACGGCCACATCAGCTCGTCTGCCATACGCCGACGGCTGGCTAAGGGCGACGTGAAAGGCGCCGCCTCGATGCTCGGACACCGCTACTGCATTGCCGGCAAGGTGGTGGACGGCAAGCGCAACGGCCGCCTTATCGGCTTCCCCACCGCCAACATCGACCTTGACGGCATACCTCTGCTCGTGCCGCCCGACGGCGTATATGCCGTTAAAGTATCGGTCGACGGAGCGACATTCGGTGGTATGCTCAACATCGGCACTCCGACAGTCGACCATGCAACGCAACGTACCATTGAGGTGAACATCTTCAACTTCGACAACGAGATATACGGCAAAACGGTGAATCTTGAATTTGTTGACCGTGTGCGCGACGAGCGACGCATGAACGGACTCGACGACCTGCGCCGGCAACTACAACTCGACCGAAAAACAATTGAAAATATATTAACACAATCTTCAGAATATGAAAATCATTAATTTTGCCGACGAGCGTTCGCTTGTCAACGTTTTTATGCGCGAACTGCGCGATGAGAAAATCCAGAAAGACATGTTGCGTTTCCGCCGCAACATTGAGCGTATTGGGGAAATTGCAGCCTATGAGATTTCAAAGACACTCGAATTCAAGACCATCGACACCAAAACTTGCCTCGGAACGGCAAAAAGCCATGTGGTGGACGAAACTGTGGTTATCGCCACCATCCTGCGCGCCGGACTGCCTTTGCATCAGGGCGTGCACAACTATTTCGACGGCGCTGAGAACGCTTTCGTGTCTGCCTACCGCAAATATGTGAGCAAAGACGATTTCCGCATCCACATCGAGTATATCGCCGCTCCACGCATCGACGACAAGGTGCTGATAATCACCGACCCTATGCTCGCAACAGGATCGTCGATGGAACTTGCCTACGAGGCGCTGCTGACAAAAGGCAAACCTTCGAAGGTGCATATTGTGTCGGTAATCGCCTCGCAACAGGCTATCGACTTTATCCGCGACAAATTTCCCGCCGACACCACTCTGTGGGTGGCTGCCATCGACGACGAAGTCAACGAGCACAAATACATCGTGCCTGGACTCGGAGATGCCGGCGACCTCGCGTTCGGTGAAAAAGAAGGTTAACGGATTAAACCTTTTCCGCTCATCTTCGTTCTAAAAGATATCAACTTAAAAATCGAAGAATGATGAAGAGACTTCTTACAACAACCCTGCTCAGCATCGTGATGCTGCTTATCTGCGCCCCAGGCGCGGCAGCGTCAGACAGAGCCATTGCCTATCACGACCTGCCTCTACGCGCACAGTCGTTTGTCAGAAAATATTTCAATCCGCACAAGGTGGTGCTCGTGAAGGAAGATCGCGGTTTCCGCGACACCGACTACGATGTGAAGTTTACCGACGGAAGCGAGATTGAGTTCAACGGCAGAGGCGAATGGACCGAGGTGAAATGCCCTAAAGGTTTGAAAAACGGCATCATACCAGTGCAGATAATGATCTTTATGAAACACCGCGGCTATCTGAAGCATGGCGTGAAGCCTGTGAAGATTGAATACAGCCGAAAGGGTTATGAGGTGAAACTGAGCAACGGAACGGAGCTGGAATTCGACAACCGCTTCAATCTTGTCGACGTGGACCATTGAGGAATTTTCAAAAAAAAGTTTTGGCGTTTCAGAAAATTTGCCGTAACTTTGCGCCACTAAAACCTCGATACCCGGGTGGCGAAATTGGTAGACGCGCTAGTTTCAGGTTCTAGTGGTGTAACAACCTTGTCGGTTCGAGTCCGATCTCGGGTACACAGAATGGCTGACAATCTTTTGATTGTCAGCCATTTTTGTTTTATCAACCAAAAACAAGTAATACTGTTATTTTTTAGATGCGGAAAATCCTTGCCACGGCGATTGCTGCCTTCACCATCCATAAAGGCAGACGGTCGGCGAGCAGAAAACACAGCCGGTAGACATACGGAATGTTGCTGAAACTCCAGATATGCGCATTGGTTTCGGGATAGGTCGACCGCCAACGCACAATGTCGCGGTGGCTGCCTCGGAGCATCTTTATCTTTGCCGTAAACCGTGCGAACAGAATGAATTGCGAATAGCGTTCGGCATACGCCGGCGGCATCGAGGCAAACCAACGGTCCATCCCGTCGACAAACGCAAGATGGTCGGCAAGCACACGGTCCATTCGCTCGGTCGACAACGAGTCTGTCGTTTCTTTACGATAATGATAGAACGGACGGTTGTAAATCACTATGCGGCGCGTTGCAACAGCCACTCTGAACCACAGCCCCAAATCTTCCCAACAGTTGACCCCCTCAAAAAAGCGGATGCCGTTGTCAACAATCACACTGCGGCGTATAATCTTGTTGCACAATGAGCAATGAAGCGTGTCGAGAGGCATATCGTTGAGCTGTGGATAGTCAAGCGAAGGGAAACCCACCGTGTCACAACGTCCCTTGCCCTTCTCCAAATAATACGGGGTGCACACCACGTCGGCGCCTGTGGAATCAGCCACGCGCAGCATCGTGCCATACATCTCGGCATCAACCCAGTCGTCTGCGTCGCAATGGATTACGAATTCTCCGCTCGCCGCGTCAACACCGCGCTGCCGTGAATATGCGCTGCCTCGGTTGATGTCGTTGCGAAGCACCGTCACCTGGTCGCGCCGCTGCGGATAGCTCGAAACCACCGCCTGCAGCACCGCCTCGGAAGCATCGGTGCTGCGGTCGTTGACAAAAATAAACTCTATGCCGCCCGACAGCGACTGACGCATCAGCGAATGCACACAATCTCCGATATGCCGCTCCGCATTGTAGAATGGAACGACAACCGAGAGCCGTATGTCTGTTTTCGCAATGTCCATAGATACATACAAAGTTAGTGATTTCGCCGATAAAAAGAAATATATTAACTTTGTGTTATTAAAATTTATTGTTGTGGCAGAAAAAAAAATTGTTGAAACTCCGCTGATGAAGCAGTTTTTCGAGATGAAGAAAAAACATCCCGATGCAATCATGCTGTATCGTGTGGGCGACTTTTACGAAACATTTTCAACCGATGCCGTCACGGCTTCGGAAATATTGGGCATAACGCTCACAAAACGTGCCAACGGTCCGGGACAACACATCGAACTTGCCGGGTTTCCCCACCATGCGCTCGACACATATCTGCCAAAACTGGTGCGCGCGGGAAAGCGCGTTGCAATCTGCGAGCAACTTGAAGACCCTAAACTGACAAAAAAACTCGTGAAGCGCGGCATCACCGAACTGGTGACTCCGGGAGTAGCCATAAACGGAAATATGCTCGACTACCGCGAGAACAACTTCCTCGGTGCGGTGCATTTCGGAAAAAACGCCTGCGGAGTGGCGTTTCTCGACATCAGCACCGGTGAGTTTCTTACCGCCGAGGGCACAATCGACTATATTGACAAACTGCTCGCCAACTTCTCTCCGAAGGAGGTGCTGGTGGAGCGGTCGTGCAAAAAACGCTTCGACCAGTCGTTTACGGCTAAATATCTGACGTTTGAACTCGACGACTGGATGATGACCGGCGAGGCTGCTCACGACAGGCTGCTGAAGCAGTTTGAGACAAAAAATCTGAAAGGTTTCGGGGTCGACAAGATGCATAATGCAATTGTTGCTTCGGGAGCAATTCTGTTCTACCTCGACCTGACTCAGCACACTCAGATTTCACACATCACGTCGCTCGCTCGCATCGAGGAGGAGAAATTCGTGCGTCTCGACCGCTTTACGGTGCGCAACCTCGAGCTGGTGGAACCAATGTGCGAGGACGGCAAAAGCCTGCTCAACGTGATTGACCGCACCGTATGCCCTATGGGCGCGCGCCTGCTGCGACGATGGACTTTGTTTCCGCTGAAGTCGGTGAAGCAAATCAACGACCGGCTCGACGTGGTGGAGCATTTCTTCAAAGACCGCGAGGGACGAGAACTGATTCAACGCCAACTGGAACTGGTCGGCGACATGGAGAGGCTGGTGTCGAAAGTGGCGGTGGGAAGAATCTCGCCACGGGAGATGGTGCAGATGAAAAATGCGCTCAACGCGGTGGCGCCGATAAAGGCTTATTGCGAAGATGCCGACAATGCCGTGCTGCGGTCGTTCGGCGAGCAACTGAATGCATGCGCCTCCATACGCGACCGCATTGAACGGGAACTGAACCCCGATGCGCCAAACGCAACCAACAGGGGCAACGTGATCAGAACCGGCGTCAACGACGAACTCGACTCGCTACGCGAGATTTCATATTCAGGAAAGGACTATCTGCTGAAAATACAACAACGTGAGAGCGAGCTGACGGGTATCCCAAGCCTGAAGGTGGCTTACAACAACGTGTTCGGATACTACATCGAGGTGCGCAACACGCACAAGGACAAGGTGCCGCCGGAATGGATCCGGAAGCAGACTCTTGTCAACGCCGAACGCTACGTCACTCAGGAGCTGAAGGAATATGAGGAGAAAATCCTCGGCGCTGAGGAGAAAATCCTTTCGCTGGAGACTCGACTGTTCAACGACCTGGTGGCTGCCGTGGCGACATACATACCTGCAATCCAGCTGAACGCGTCGCTCGTTGCCCGGCTCGACTGTCTGATGTCGTTTACAAGGGTTTCTATCGAAAACCGCTACAACCGACCGGATATCAACGAGTCGCTCGACATCGACATCGTCGAGGGACGACACCCTGTTATCGAAAAGCAACTGCCGCCGGGCGAGTCATACATCGCCAACAACGTGACTCTCGGAAACGAGTCGCAGCAGATCATGATGATCACCGGTCCCAACATGGCGGGTAAGTCGGCGCTGCTGCGACAAACGGCTCTCATCGTGCTGATGGCACAGATTGGATGCTTCGTGCCTGCCGACGCCGCGAAAATCGGCATCGTCGACAAAATATTCACCCGCGTCGGCGCTTCCGACAACATTTCGCTCGGGGAGTCGACGTTTATGGTGGAAATGAACGAGGCGGCTTCAATCCTCAACAATCTGAGCGAACGAAGTCTTGTGCTGTTCGACGAGCTGGGACGAGGCACGAGCACATACGACGGAATATCTATAGCGTGGTCGATTGTGGAGTATATCCACGAGAACCCCCGGTTTCACGCAAAAACTCTCTTCGCCACTCACTATCACGAACTCAACGAGATGGCTAAAACGTTCAAACGCATCGCAAACTTCAATGTGTCGGTGCGCGAAATCGACGGAAAGGTTGTGTTCCTCCGAAAACTCGTGGAGGGAGGCAGCGAGCACAGCTTCGGTATACACGTGGCGAAACTCGCCGGACTCCCGCCGGCAATCGTAACCCGCGCAAACGAGGTGCTTCACCATCTTGAATCGGCAAACTCGAAGGATGCCGCGACGCAATGCCTCTCGGAAATGGACGAAGGCAGTGGAAAGGGTGTACAGCTGTCGTTCTTCCAACTCGACGACCCTGTTCTGAGCCAGGTGCGCGACGAAATCCTGAACACCGACATAAACAACCTTACGCCAATGGCGGCGCTCAACAAACTGAACGACATAAAGGCAATAATTACTGGCAAAAAGGGGTGATTTGAAAAAATCAGAAATTTTACATATCTTTGTATTACATGGCAAACTAAACTGAAAAACTGCTCGTGGAAAATATTGACTATAAATCCTTACATCTGACTCCGGAACAGGAGGACCAGAACATTGAAGCCGCCTTTCAGGACGTGCTCGACGGATACCTGCACAGCAACCACCGCAAAAAGGTGGAAATAATAAAGCGCGCATATTCATTCGCCAAGGAGGCGCACAAGGGCATACGCCGGCGGTCGGGCGAGCCTTACATCCTACACCCTATCGCCGTGGCGAAAATCGTGAGCCAGGAAATCGGTCTCGGATCTACGTCGATATGCGCTGCTCTGCTGCATGACGTGGTGGAGGACACGGAATACACTGTCGAGGATATCGAGATGAACTTCGGCAAAAAGATTGCTCTGATTGTCGACGGGCTGACAAAGATTTCAGGCGGTATTTTCGGCGACAGGGCTTCGGCTCAGGCGGAGAATTTCAGAAAACTGCTGCTGACAATGGCGGAGGACATACGCGTGATTCTTATCAAAATGGCTGACCGTCTGCACAACATGCGAACTCTCGGTTCAATGCTGCCGAGCAAGCAGTATAAGATTGCTGGCGAAACGCTCTACATCTACGCGCCGCTCGCTCACCGACTCGGTTTGTTTGCCATAAAAACCGAACTTGAGGACCTGAGTTTCAAATACCAGCACCCTGAACAATACAAGGAAATCATCGCGAAAATCAAAAAAACCGACAAAGACAGGCAGATGGTGTTTGAAAACTTCGCCGCGCCAATCCGAAAGAAACTTGACGCTATGGGGCTCAAATACTCGCTGTCAACCCGCGTGAAGTCGGCTTTCTCTATCTGGAACAAAATGGAAACCAAACACGTGCCGTTTGAGGAGGTCTACGACTTATACGCTGTGAGAATCGTGTTTGACTGCTGCGAAACCGACAACGAGAAGACGATTTGCTGGAGCATATACTCTGCAATTACCGACATTTACAAGTTGCACCCTACCAGAACCCGCGACTGGGTAAGCACGCCGAAGGCAAACGGATACCGTGCGTTGCACCTGACGGTGATGGGCAACGACGGAAACTGGGTGGAGGTGCAGATCAGAAGCCAAAAGATGGACGACATCGCTGAACGCGGTTTTGCAGCCCACTGGAAATACAAAATCGGTGAAAGCGACGAGGAGTCGGAACTCGAAACGTGGTTGAAAACGATTACCGACCTGCTGAAGGAGCCGGGACCGAATGCGGTCGACTTCCTCGACACTATAAAACTGAACCTGTTTGCCACCGAGATTATCGTGTTCACGCCTAAGGGCGACCTCGTGACGCTGCCTAAAGACGCTACAGTGCTCGACCTTGCATACAACCTGCACTCCGAAATCGGTTCGCACGCCATTGCGGGTAAGGTGAACCACAGGCTGGTGCCTATCTCTTACAAACTGCAAAGCGGTGACCAGGTGGAGGTGCTGACGTCAAAAACTCAGAAACCCGTCCCGGAATGGCAGTCGTTCATTTGCACTGCCAAAGCGAAAACAAGACTGGAGGCGGCGCTAAGAAAGGAACGGAAGATGCTGATTGAGAAAGGCGAAAAAATGGCGAGAAAAGCGGTCGAGGGGGTGTCGCCGGAAGACTATGCGCAGTTTATATCAAAACTGATGGCGCATTTCCACATCACTACACGCGACGGTATGTATCTCGCTATCGGATGCGGACACATCGAAATCAACGAGGGCATCGTGAAGTCGCTGTGCAAAAAGCAGAATCTGAAGTTGCTGAACCGCCTGTGGCCTTTCGGCAAAAAGCCTGCCGACGACTCTGCCCAACACGCTGCCGACCATTCACATCAGAAAGAAATCGACACGAAAAAGGTATACGTGCTGCGATCTGTGAACGGTGTGCATAACTACAAGATTGCTCAATGCTGCAACCCGATTCCGGGCGACGACGTGGTGGGATACATCGACGACGACAACAACGTGGTGGTTCACAAAATGGACTGCGAGACGGCGACAAGACTAAAGAGCAGTTTCGGAAACCGTCTGGTGGCTACCCAATGGGAGGAGTCGCCGCAAGTCACATCATTCATGGCTACAATCCACATCGAGGGAATCGACAGGATGGGCATCCTGCAGGAGCTGATACATGAGATTTCAATAAATATGTCTATCAACATCCGCAACCTCAACATCGAGGCAAACCAGGGCGTGTTCACGTGCAACCTTGTGGTGCGCGTGTCAGACGCTGCCATTGTTGTGAGGATGTGCCGCCAAATAAAGAAAATCAACGGTGTGAAATCAGCTGTAAGAACCAGTTAATAAAAAAACGAGTCTATGAAAGAACTGAAAAAAGTTTTCGCCAAAAAATTCTGGATTCACGTAGCGTTCTTTGTCGCTGCCGTGGCGGTTATCCTATATTTCGTGCCCGGACGCGCCCATAAGAAATTCGTTTACGAAGTGGGAAAGCCCTGGACGGCGCCGGCTCTCTACGCGCCGGCTCAGCTGGTCGTTGGGCTCGACGCGGCTTCGGAAAAGGCGATAAAGGACAGCATAATCAATTCTTTCATACCGTTTTTCAAACACAACACGAACATCGAGGCGGAGATCCAATCGAAAATCAGCCGGACGCCTATGCTGATGCATCGCGAAATCAGCAATGCCGTGCGCCAAGTGTATGCCGACGGAATCGTCGACAACAGAGTCTACGATTCTATTCAGAACAACAAACTCCCAAGCCTGAAGGTGGTCGACAATGAAAACAGGGCGCAAACCCTGTCGACCGCAAAAATGAGGTCGGCAAAAGCGGCTTATGAATATATCGACAAGCAGGTGCATGGTGTGCTGTCGATGTCGACACTGAACCTCGCCGAACTACTAAAACCGAATTACGCGGAAGACTCGCAGAGAAACAAGGAATACCTGCAGGGCGAATATGCCCGCGCAAGCATTCGGGCGCCGATCGAAAAGGGTGAGCTGATAATTGCCCGCGGTGCCAAAGTGACGCCGCAAAACGCGCTGGCCATCGAGGCGTGCGAGAAAATCCTTGAAAGCGAGTCGACTGGAAAGTCGCACTATCCTATCGTGGGAAACACGATTGTGGTGCTGATGCTGTTCTTCCTCCTTTTCCTCTATTTCTTAATCTACCGCCGGCAGGCAATTCTCGAAAACAAGAGGAAACTGAGTTTCGTGCTGTCGCTGCTGACTGCCGTGACCATCGCATCCTACACGCTGATGCACCGCGTGGTCTACGGCCCGATGCTGATGCCTATCACGCTGATTCCTGTCATCGTGGTCACGTTCTTCGACTCGCGCACTGCCTTCTTCTTGTCGATGGTGCAGGTGCTCCTTTGCAGCCTGATCGAAGAGGGGGCGGCGCAAGGCAACTTCATCATTATGCACACGGTGGCTTGCATCGTTGCCATTGACACTCTGCAGGAACTCACAAAACGCTCGCAGCTTATACGCACTGCTATCTGCGTCTTCCTGTCATACTCGATAATGTATGTCGCGATGACAATTATCGAGGAGGGCAACATTACCGCCATCGACCTTCACACGTTTGCTTGCTTCGCAATCAACGCGGTGATGCTGTCGTTTGCATATGTGATTATCTTCGTATTCGAGCGTGTGTTCGGTTTTGTGTCGAAAGTAACGCTCGTTGAGCTGGCCGACATCAACAATCCTCTCCTGCAGGAACTGTCGGAAAAATGCCCGGGAACGTTCCAGCACTCCGTGCAATTGTCAAACCTCGTGGCGGAGGCGGCACGCGAAATCGGGGCGAACTCGCAGTTGGCGCGTGCCGGAGCGCTGTACCACGACATCGGTAAAATGGACAACCCGGCTTTCTTCACCGAAAACCAGCACGATGTGAACCCTCACGAGGTGCTGACTCCGGAGCAAAGCGCAAAAATCGTTATCCGACACGTGACCGACGGACTGAAACGTGCCGAAAAGGAAAAACTGCCTATGGAAATCAGAAATTTCATCCTTGAGCACCACGGCAGAAACCTTGCCAAATATTTCTATACAACTGCTTGCAACAACAACGGTGGAAACCCGGTCGACCCGACGCCTTTCACATACCCTGGCCCGAACCCGCGCAGCAAGGAGACGTCGTTGCTGATGATGGCAGATGCCACCGAGGCGGCTTCGAGAAGCCTGAAGGAATACAACGACGAGACAATCTCAAACCTTGTCAACAAGATTATCGACGGGCAAATCGCACAAGGGCTGATGAAAGACTCGCCTCTGAGTTTCCGTGATGTGGAGGTGGTGAAAAAGGTGTTTATTTCTCGACTGCGTACAATGTACCACACCCGAATTTCATATCCCGAGCTCAAAAAACCTGCCGCCAAGCCCACACAATAACTCCAATTCGCTTGGAAAAGTGTAGCAAACCGCCTGCAATTCGTTCCGAAAAGTGTAACGAACCACCCATAATTCGCTTGGAAAAGTGTAATGAAGCCTTGCACATTCGCTTGGAAAAGTGTAATTTCGCATTAAAGAATAACGGGAGAAGATATGCTTAAAAGAAAGATAGAGAAATATTTAGGCCAGTGGAAAGAAGCCGCCGACAGGAAGCCACTTGTGATAAAGGGCATACGGCAGTGTGGAAAGACATATATTGTACAGAAATTTGCGACCGAGAATTATGAAAGTGTTGTCTATATAAACTTCATTCTCGAGCCCGACAAGAAGTCAGCATTTCACGGCAATATCGATGTCGACACCATCATCCTCAACCTGTCCGCCTTGATTCCCGGTTCACGTTTCATCAATGGGAAAACATGCATTATCCTTGACGAGATTCAGGAGTGCAAAGAAGCGAGAACCTCCTTAAAATCGTTTTGCATCGATGGTCGATTCGATATCATTGCCACTGGATCGCTGTTTGGAGTGAAAGGTTACGGCAAAACACCAAAGAAAGACATCGATGGAGGACAAGATTCCGTACCTGTCGGATATGAGACGGTAATCGAGATGTTTCCTTTGGATTTTGAAGAATTTTTATGGGCAAACGGCATCAATGACTCCGTGATTGACAACGTCAAGACATGTTTTGACAACGAACAGGCCGTTGCCGAAGGCATCCATCGCGCGATGATGGAACTGCTTTATAGATACATCATTGTCGGAGGTCTGCCAGAGGTGGTCAACTGCTTCATTGAGACTAAGAACATCGAACTCATATACAATAAGCAACGCAATCTTATATCTGAATATGAAGAAGATATGGTTAAATATGCCGCTGATACCGACAAGCCACATATTCGCGAATGCTTTGAATCTATCCCCAAGCAACTGGCAAAAGAAAACAAAAAATTCCAGTATTCGGTGGTCAAAAAGGGTGGGCGTGCCTCGCAATATTTGGGATGCATCCAATGGCTGGAAGACGCAGGAATAGCCCAAAGATGCTACAACACGACAATAACAGAATTGCCGTTGGACGGCAACGCCATTACTGATTGCTTCAAGCTGTATACCACCGACATAGGTCTTCTTATGGCAATGTTGGACTATGGCACACAGGCCGACATCCTTAAAGGAAACCTTTTAGGCTACAAAGGCGCTATATTCGAAAACATAATGGCAGACTTTTTATGCAAGTCAGGGCAACGGCTATACTATTTTCATAAAGAAAGTGGGCTTGAACTCGATTTTTTGGTTAGATTCAAAGGGGAATGTGTCGTCATTGAAGTCAAATCAAAAACCGGCAAGGCAAAAAGCATGAATACGATTCTAAAGAACAAAGCGATATATCATGTCAACAACGCCATCAAACTTGGCCAATATAACGTAGGGCGCGATGGAGACGTACTAACAGTCCCGCTCTATATGGGATTTCTGATACAGGACAAACTTACGGACGTAATCATTCCTGATGTAGATTTAACCGCAGCTATCGTGTAAGCACCGACTGGATGGCGGAATATCGGCAGCGTAATAGTGTGGCGTACCCCTGGACGCCACGGAAATACGCGGCAATCTGCCGTGGTGAATGAGGCGCATAGCGCCGGCAACAAGTCGGAACTGCTGGCCTTGGCCTGCAGCGTAGCGCGGGCAGAGCAGACAGCCGCATAGCGGTTGCTCGCTGCATGGGTGGCGGAATCCACAGCATCGGCAGGCGAGGCTTTCGTGCCGGAGGCACGAGACTTACTCCTAACCCATTACGCGGAGCCTGCGGAGCGTGATGGGATTATACCGGTCAACACCATATGCGTGCCGGAGGTACGCCACTACGGCCTGCGGATATAGAGAGCGGCCGCAGGCTTCGCATGCGGTTCCCACTTGTGGTCGGCGCTATGCGCCTAAGAATGCCATTGACACGGTCTAAGTGTATAGGCTATTCAGACCGCGGCCAATGGAGGGTTGGCAAGTCGTCACCATGCTCGTATATAGCAGTTTAGCGAAAGCCTTCTATAAAATAATAGTACAAAATTAATTCATTAAATAAATAATTAGTATCTTTGCCAAAACTTATGGCAATCTTAATCTCTTTGAATATTTTATTTAAAAAACATATAACTATGAAGAAATTAATTTTTTCTTTCATTGTTGTTGCTACAGCGATTCTTGTGTCATGCAATGAAGAATTTGAAGAATTAACCTATAAAATCCCTTGTTCGGGCGTAATATCAAGGC
>ULUK01029364.1_pt1 | contig 17925 bp, 6 predicted proteins | sample 1958451 | NCBI WGS metagenome assembly ULUK01 (sample SAMEA4835758, study PRJEB28245) | human gut metagenome | biome: gut microbiome; material: fecal sample | place: Denmark | collected 2008
AACTCACTATTTGACCCTAAGGATTCTCAAGGTTTAATCCTTAATCCTTTGTTCGATATGTTCTTTGAAGTTGACAATCTAATCTCAAGTAATTTCTTAACTTCTACTGTTGGTGGACCTTATGGTCATCCTCTTAAATCGAGGATTGATGCTAATGCAGATGAAGTAACTAAGATTGAACAAGAGGAAGCTGCTCGTACATTGGCTCAGTTTAAGCGTATGGTTATCTATCCAGCAACTATGCATAACTACGTGCAGAACCAGTTTAATGGTATTCCGCCACAGTACAATGTTGCAACTATTAGAGATATGACTGCTTCAGTGCATAACTTCTCTGGGGTTACATCTAAGGTGGATGTTCAAGATGGTAGTGGTTGGGCTAATCCATTCATTGCTATATTAGAGAACTATTCTCTGAATGATGCTAAGGCTGGCGAGGATAAGAAGCCTATTGGTCATAGTATGAATCCTATGTACTTGTCTGAACTAGAGTTGAAGTATGCTTTGATGGACATCTATAATGAGCGTGTTAGAGACTCTGGAAAACCTGATAATAAGGGCTTGAGATGGAAGAATATACTAAAGAAGATGACAGATAGACAATGGGATATTCCTGTTGACTTAACTGTTGCCTTTAATGGTAAACCTATCAATATAGCTGAGAATATACAGAACCCTTATTATAGAGACATAGTTACTGGTAAGTTCTATAAGATTACTGACATCAAGAGAACTGGTGATAACTTATATGACGTAACTCAAGTACAAGTTAACAAGATGGGTAACGTAATAGGTCAGCCAGAACTTAAAGGTGGAACTTCTCTTCTTATTGATACTAATTACAAGCTATGGGAAGCCTTTGGTGGAGAATGGTCTTGTGATTTAACTGATTTAGGATTATTCGAAGGTAACTCTTCTATTGAAGCAGTAGCTTGGTATATGAATAACATTGGTGTAGTAAGAAGTAAAGAAAACTCAGAAATCTATGGAACAGACTTTAAGCAGGAGCTTTATACGTTCGGAGAGGATTATGAAGAACTTCCTTCTGAAAGTGAAATCAGAAATCCTGATGGAACATTCATTGACTTTGCTAATCTGTCCCAAATTGAGGTATATCAGCCTCTAAAGCATTCTGACATTCACTATCTGGTTAATACTAGTGGTGCTAAATGTGGTGCTACTAATATCAATCCTACAAGTTCTTGGTTTGACGATACTCCATTAAGAAGCTTTAAGATGTCTACTAGACACTTAGGCATTCAGATGGATGCTGACCACCATGCTGATGATTCAGAATTAACTGAGATGTCTCAGGTAATATCTTCATTAGAAGCCAATGGTTATACTCATCATATTGCTAAGGAAGCATACCATGATTTAGGTTCTATTGTATATTCTACAATGAAGCGAGAGATTGATGCTGTAGCTGAGTACTACAAGATGGGTGATTCGAGAGAAATCTACAATATTGTAGGTAAGTCATTCTTGAAGTCTTTCGATGATAGTTCTAGTAACAAGGCTAGCTTGGCTGAGGCTATTGTCTATAACATGAAGAAAGAGCTGGGTAAGTACTTAAAGATTTCAGAAGCTGATGTGAAACTACCATTCAGTGATAATAATCTATTGGGTGCAGTTATCTCTAGTGTAACCTCCATGATTAATAAGACAGCTATCAAGAGAAAGTATCCAGGTATTGCATCTGTGTTAATTCCTTCTCATGGTGCTATTCAAATCTATAAGGCTAATGGGATTGACTATACTTATGGTCAAGCTCAGTTATCTAAAGTAGATTTTAATCATCAGTTCAATATGCAACCTATTATACCTATCACTGATATTGAGTTCGGTGAGAGTTATGTAGTTGTTGAAGGCACTCAGGGCTATCCAGTTGATGTGAATGGTGTAGTTCCAGAAGGTGCTTCTATGTGGGATGGTGATATGCACAATGAAAGTCAGTTTAATCTTAATGTTCCTGGAGTTCAACACATTACTGTTGATTCTATTGAAAAGTATAATGAACTAAGGAATGATACTTCTGGTAGGTTAGTTAAGCGCAATCCTTATAAAGGACGTGACTTACAACCTTCTCGTACTCTGTTTAAGATTGGAGGTAGACAATATAGTATATTTGATTCTGATTCTATCAAGTCCAGATATGCTGTAGAGAAAGCCTTTGATAAAGGTGGAGTAATTGACTTAGCTAAGAGTGGCGATATTGATGCTGCTATTGAAATACTTAGAGGCTTTAGAGTCCCTAATGATTTGGTTGGAACTAAACTAAATGAGTTAGCAAACAAGCTAGCTAATAAGGACTTCTGGAGAATTAGTAACCTAGTTGATGATATTAAGAACCTGTATAGGGATGATGTTATCAACACATTCAAAAGGTTGTCTGCTGATGGCACTGTCATTATCAACGACGAAGTTAAAACTATTGACCCAGAATCCTTAGAGATTAAGGAAGCTGAGTTAGTATTACCTAAAATCTATGCAACAAAGTTTGGTTTAAGAAGAGGTGACTCTCTGAATGATATAATGAAGAATGAAAACTTCTTCTATAACAGAATTATTGATGCATGGGATGATAAGACTACTAAGTATGATATTGCTCTGAAAAGAGCTAATGGTAATCATACCTATATTATTCTTAAGAGTGGAGGTAATGCTAAGGTTGTAGAAGGTTTACAGAAAGTAAATGTAAACACTATAGTCGAAGATGGTGAGAATACTCTAAGGGTTAATAACAAGGGTGAAATCGAAGGTCCTCTAAACGATGCTGAGGTTTATGTTGATAGTAGAGGTAATGAAATTATCTTTACTGACAATGTTAAGCAGTTCTTAGAGGAACAGTACGATGACTATGATGACGTAGAACTAAACTCTAGGTTAAAGGAAGGTACTTTAAATACTGCATTTGATGTAGTTAAGGGTATTGACCATAAACTTACTGAACAGTACAAGGAAATAGCTCTTCGTATGGAGAACAATGAGTCTGTAACTCTTAAACTTGCTCTGCAAGAGAAGAACACTCACCTTGATAGAATGTTTAGGCGTCTATCAAGAGAAAAGAGAACTTCATTCTTGAAATCTCTTGAGTTCATTGCAGCTCGTATTCCAGCTCAGTCTATGCAGTCATTCATGCCTATGAAGGTAGTTGCATTCTCTGAATCAGAGAAGAATATTGCTTATGTATCACACTGGCAGATTTGGTTGCAAGGTTCTGACTTTGATATTGATAAGGTATATCTAATGGGTTCTGAGTTTTCAGATAATGGTAAGTATATTGGATGGTCTCCTTATTTCAATCTATATTCTGATGAAGTAAGAAAGGCTTCTGAATTATTACCTATGCCGAGTGGTAAAGAATATCAGGTATTCTATCCTGATGTTCAACCAGAAGACTCATTTGATATTACTCAATTAGTTAAGAATGTTAACTTAGCAGCTAGTGATAAACTTGGCACTAATACCAAGAGATTCATTATTGCATTGGCAGACTTACTAAAGGGTATCAGAGACAGTGGTTATACTAAGTTATGGTTAGACCCAAAGAGTATTATTGAAGCTAACTGGATGAACTTAGATACTGTAGAGAAGAGGATTAACAGACACTCTCTATATCTATCTAAGATTAAGTCACCTGATAGGATTATTTCTATGATGAAGAACTCAGTTTCATCTAAGATTTATCGTATTATCAATGACCCAGCTAATATGGTTTCAGCTTATTCTCCGATTGAGATGAATGAGCCTCAAGCAGCAGCAGAATTATCTGAATCAGGTAAGGAAGCTAAGGAGTATACTCTGGGAAATCCATTTGTTAAGTGGAATATGCAATATCAGAATATGACTGGTAAGGATGTTATTGGTATTGCAGCTGTTGGTGAGAAGGTTTTCTTTGCATTATCTTACTATTATAATGAAGCTGCTAGAAGTGGTAACATGGAATGGCAGGAGAATGCATATTTTAGAAGGTCATTCAAGCTGATTAAGTCAAGGGATGGTAAGAAGTACCTTCCATTAGTAAGAAACATTATTGCTAATGTAAACTTTGATGGCGTTGATACTTCTAAGGTTCTTTGGAACTCTATGATTGAACAACAATCTGGAGTTAGCATGGAAGACTCTGGTAAGAAGTATACTGAGGAGGAAGTAGCTTACATACGTGAGCAGTTGTTAAGTCAACTTGGAAGTCAGAAGGATGCATCATTAGTTATTTCAGCTCTGTTATCAGCAGCAACTGATAATGCTAAGGAGTTGATTTTAGCTAAGATTAATTCTGGTTCAGATTTAGCTTCCGTATATCTATATTCAATTATGTTGGGTATTGATTTTAAGGATATAGCTAATCTTATGATTTCTAATACAGTTCAGACTATAGCTAAGTTAAACAAGACCAATATCTTTGATGAGTATAACCAGAGTTCAACTATTGACAGCGTGTTTAATAAGTTGGAGAATGGGTTACAAATCAAGAATTACTTGAATAAGTTTGAAGGTCTTAATGAAGCTATTGCAGCTGTTTATCCTAAAGCTGGAGGTAAATCTACTCAAGCTGCACTAACTGAAATATTCAAACAGGATAATAGGTTAGAGTTGCTCAAGAAGTTGCGAGAAGAGTTCAAGACAACTGAAATCTATAAGAACAATGGTTTCCCTAAGTTCAACCTAATGAGATTTATGAGTGATTTTGAAGAATTAGCTGTAATGGCTGACTCAATCTTTAAGAATGAGTTAAGTAGAACAGAGTATTATACCTTCAAGAGAATTTATAAGCTAGCTCAAGAGGTTAAGCAGTTAGGTTCTATCCTAAGTGCAAATCAGGGACTGCAGACCAATATGTTTGATAAGTTTGGTTATCTTGATAGAATCGAGCAGGCTGTAAAGGATAGAGTAGAGGAGTATGTAACTGGTGCTGGGAATAATAGGGATGTTAGTATCTTTAAAATCCTTGAAGATAAACCATATCTTGAGAAGCTACATGGCGGTAAGGAGGGTGCTAAGACATATGTCGAAAGCATTGTTAGAGCAGCTAAAACAGAAGGAATGATTGATGACTTTAATACATTAAGGTTCTTAAATGACGATAAATATAGAAGACTTGCAGTTTCTTTCTATAATCTAATCAAGGGAACTATCAATGTGTTAGATGTTATTACTAGAGTTCCTCACTTTAGAGCAACTATTGATATGGCAGCTACAGACTTTGGTATATTTGATGCTATTAGTGCTAAGTTTACTAACGTTTATAATCTATCTAAACTCCTAATTAGGAATGTATATAATGTCTCTTCTAGTAAGGATAGGGATTCTATATATAGGAATGTTGGTAACTTCCTGGATAGTGTTATAAATACTAAGTGGTTCAAAGACAGAGGTACTTCATTTACTATAGCTGAAGGTGATAGATACTTTGATAAGTATGGACACACCCATCAAGCTACAGGTAATGAGGTTATAGATTTGGGTACTGGTCATGGTCAGGCTACTTTCAAAATGTGGTTTGAGAATACAGTAGTTCCAAGTCTCAAGAGGGGTCTTCAAGAGAAGAATGGAGAGAGAAAACTATCGCTTGCCAGAAACAAGTTTATAAGTGCTCTTCAGTTATCTATCTCTGATAGAACTCTTACTCGTGATGTAAGCTACGCATGGACACTTCCTATGAATATGTCAAGCATTAACTCTATTACCGAAATGAATAACTATGTAGAATATTTAACTCACTTTGATGAGTTGGATAAATATACGTTCAATGGAACTCCAGTTTCAGAGTTGTTCTTCTATTACAACATGATTGTAAATAAGAATAGGTATGGACAAACATCCTTGACAAGACTGTTTGAGCACTTTGTTGGTGAGAAACAAAACTCTGTTGTACAAGATTACTTCAAGTATATCGGAGATATGGACTTCAACAAGTTACTGAATAACTCTGACTATTCACTTGAAGATGTAATCATGGCTTGTGCTATAACTGTTAGTGGAGGTAATTACGGTAAGAAGTTCCCCTATATTAAGGTCTTTAATCCTTTATTGCAGACTTATGAGCTGTTTACGTATATGGGTGAATTTAACTCTTCTGAGCGGCTTCCAGATGATGTCATTGACAATCTGCCAGAGGGAGATGCTAGTGGTCCTGCTAACTACAAGCCAGTGGTCTTCCCAAATCAGAAAGAGTTGATGAACTATTTTACATGGTTACCAATGAACTTCAGCAAAGAGCAAGATGCAGAACCTCTAGAAGATAAACTGTTAAAGCTAATAAATCAAAACAGAGCAATAGTAAAGTATGAGTGCTAAGAGCTGTACTTCTACATTGATAATTGGGGGGCTGGAATTTAAAGTCCAGTCTCCCAACGTCAATGGGAATCCTCCAATTAAAGACATTATACAGAACATAATTAAAGAACATGGTTCTGAAATTTCTAAAGCATTATCTGACCCAAAAGGTGTGTATGAAGTACTTAACATTAATGATATATCACATTTAAGAGGTAATGCTACATTTAAAGATATTACTAAGTACCTAAACAGTTTAGGTAGGCAGTATATACCAATGAGAGATAGTTTAAGGGTATTAATATCCAAACTAAACAAAGTTGTTCCAGAGTCTGAACAGAACATTCTTTGGGTTTCATCACCCATAACACTAAATGACGTAAAAATACCTAACGTAAATGTTAGTACTAACGGGGATTTAGTTATCCTAGACTCCAATAACCTTAATAAAGTATATAATACACTAAGGGAATATTTCTACGCTAAGACTATTAATACTCCTGAAAAGATTAATCAAATCTTATCCTTTATAGGAAGTATTGGTAAAGCAACTGATAAAATGAAATTAAAGTCTGATGTATGGATAGCTAATCTACAGTCCAAGTTCACTGAGATGAGAAAGAATCCTGCAACAGCACTACACTACATTGTTAGTGATGATATTATAAACGAATTAGTAGACCTATCTGGAATGAGGTCAGAACTTAATACCTTGCTTAAAACATTAAGTAATGTTCAGTTAAAGGAAGGTAAGCAATGGTGGTTAGAGTGGAATGGTAATGCTGGAACCTATACTAATAGGAATGGTCAGCAGTTTAAGTTTAACTTTAAAGAAATGGATACCACTATTACAGGATACCTAAAAGAGAAGGGTATTGAAGCTAACGAAGAAGAAATTAGAGCTACAAAGGCTGTTCTACTAAGTGGAATATCACAAGGACATCCATTGTCAGACAACGAGATATACGATTTATGGGACGAATTTACTAGAAAAGGTTGTGAATAATGGCTTGTATTAATCATAATGATATAACATATAGAACACTTCTAGAACTTTCTGGATTAACCCAGTTAGAGCTTGATGCAAAGGTAAGGAAGACACTAGAGACTACTGGGGAATACCCATTTATTGAACAAGTAGTATCTTCCGACACAATACCTGCATTAGTAAAGAAGTATAATTTAGTCAAGTCGGGCGATAGATATGTTGCTAAAGATGTTGACTTAGAAGGAGTGGATGCACCCTATTTAAATAGCATCTATAGAGACTTAGAGATAACGATAACTCCACTGTTTGATGGAGAATCCCTAGTAGACATCAAGAGGAGGGCTACTATAAATAGGGATTTAGAAGTAGAAGAAGATTATGTAGGACCTTATACTGAGCATAATAGTAATATATTCCCTCAACCTATTCAGGTAATTAATGGAAACTACATCTATCAGCATGATGGTAATTACTACATATCTAAACACAAAGTAGGAAGTTATACTACATTAAGTAATCTACCAAGAACAAAGAACTTGAAGACGGCTTATTCCAAAGCTACTCCAGTAAACACTAAGTATGAAGTTAATAGAGACGTTCTTAGGTTTATATCTGACTATAGTAGTTTATTGTCTGCAGGACAGAATGCTATATACAATACTAATTCAGAACTTCCACCAATTATATCATATTATGGCAATTTTAACTATCCTAAGTTCAAAGTTGATACAACTCTTAAAGGCAAGTATGACATTAATGAAGAGGGTACTATCCTAATAAATCCAAACAAAGTTGGAACTGAGCCTAAAGCATTAGAGAGGGCTATTCTTGAGGCTGAAGGCTTCTATAGTGAAACAGAGATACTTGAAGCACTAAATAGACTTACTAATCCAATTAAAGTTGAAACGTTAAAAGTAGGTAACAACCAATATTTATTAAGGTCTACTAATAAGGATAATAAACTTAATAATTATTACCCAGAACTTTCTAATGGTAATATAAGAATCAATAAACTTGAAGCTATGTTGGATAGACTAACTGACTTATATGGGGTTAAATTCAATAGAGTTACAAGTTCAGAATTGAGGTTGGGAGGGTTTAAGGATGTAATTCCAGATGCTACTAGAGTCAATGCTTTCATACTTGATGGAGAAATCTATATCAATACTGATAACGCAAGTGATGATGCTCCTATTCATGAGTTGTCTCATATGTTGCTTGGTTCACTAAAGTCTACAGACTATAACCTATACTCAGCATTAGTAAACTCCGTAGAGAATCTTGATGATTATGATTTGAGGCTAGAGGAGTTCCCCAATAGGGCTAGAATGGATGCAAATGAAGAGATATTTGTAGACCTATTTGCAAAACACTTTACTGAGAACTTAGAGCTACCAGTTGATGCTAATCTAATGGATAGGGCAGAATATGAGATTAAGAGAAATATTGACTCTGCTATCTTCCCTAACGAAAGTACAACTAAGGTTAGTTTGAGTAGTATTAGTGGTAAGTCCTTCTCGGAAATCATGGACTTATTTGGAACATCACTGAATGAAACCACAATAGCCAATGCCTTTAATGGCAACGAGGCAGGAACTAATAGACGACTAGCTAACATAAAGGAAGATTTATTAAAACAAGGATTATTAAAAGAGTATTGTGAATAATGGCAAAGTGTGGATATACTCTATTAGGAAGGTCGTTTGGTTCTGAGTTAGAGTTAAATAACTTCCTACTTAACAATAAACATAGTATAGACCTTGGTAGAATATCTGATATAGTATTCAGTCTTAATAGCAAAAAGGATGAAGTAGTATCTATATTGGACAGTAAACTATCATGGGCTACTAAAATCCAGAATATTAAGAGAAATCCTAATTCATTCTTGGACGATGAAGATATAGACCCAGAATCAGTAAAGCCATATAAAGGTGCAATTTCTGTTATAAAGTTATTTAGGCAGGCAGATGGTATTACTAGGTTTGTACCTGAATTTAAGATAGAAAACTTCAAGGAGAAGTGCTTTGAAAGATGGGGTAAAGAAGGCTTCAGTGCAATGGAAGCTAAGTTGGTTGATAAGGAAGCAAACATTCCAGTCAATAAAAGTAATATGGAAGCTGCTTTTAAAGCACTTACTACTAAGTGGGACTTACTTGGTAAGGTAGGTACTTCACTTCATAAGGTGGCTGAGTTATTCTGGAAAGGTGAGAGTTTGTCAGCCATAGTGCAGGATGATGAAGTAAAGAATTATCTTGACCCAGTAATGGCATCTCATATGTATAGCAACATGGAGATATTGAGAAATCAGTTAATCAAACTTCATGGTAATGGAGACCCAAACAGTGTAAAGTTCTATCCAGAGTATGTAGTTGCTGGTGACACACAGGCTCTTGATGATAATGGTAATCCAATTAAGATACTTGGTATTATCGACTTACTAGTAGTAGATTCAGAGGGACAAGTTCACGTGTATGACTATAAGACTTCTGATAAAGCTCACTTAGACTTTGATAGTACTAAGAAATTAACATTCGATTATCAGCTAGCTGTATATAGACAACTGTTAGAAAGTTATGGTTTACCAGTAAGTAGAGCAATGCTTGGAATCATTCCATTATCTATGCAGGATTTTGACGGAGCTACTGGTAACTTCTCTAACATCGTTGCTCCCACTAGTGTTGTAGGTGGAGTAAAGGAAATTAACATTGATTACAGAGATAGAGAGCCCAGACTATCTTATGATAGTGCTTCTGCATTTGTTACAAATAATATAGAAATGGTTATGCCCGTTGAACCCGTTGAGAATTTAGTTACTAAGGACTTCGTTGAGCATATGTCTACAGGATTTGCTAAACTGTTCCCAGGATATAAGTTCAACAGGGAGTTGAATGAAGCTACCCTAGAGGCTTTAAAGAAGGATGTTAGGTACAATACATCTACTGGTAAGTGGACTCTTCCAGACTTAAAGAATAGAGGTAAAACTCTAACATTCGATACACAAGCTGAAGCATATAAAGCTTTGGAAAGCTACCATAAATCGTTACTAAGTTCTAAGACAAGGGAAACTGAAAGGTTAATTGGTAACATTAGAACAGCTATTAACACTGGTAATACCAGCTTCTTACCTTTGTCTACTCGTAAGATTGAAGGACATAGTGCAGGTTGGTTTATAAAGGAATGTAGTAGGTACTGTAATGCAGAGTGGAAAGTAATGGACGTTCCAGAGCTTACATCTTTGGGTATAATGCTACTATTTAATAAGAGAGCTAGATACTTTGATGTATTGGTGTTAGATAACACTCCGTTAAAAACTCAGCTTAAATTTACAAAAGGTTCTACTGTTCTTGGAGAATATGCTTCTAATGTAGAACTAGAGCAGAGAGGTATTCCAGCATTGGGGGGAGTTGTAGGTAATGTAGACCTAATGAAAGCTATGCTAGCCTTAAATGAATTACCTGATTTATTCAGGGAAGGTAAGTTTAAACTGGGAGAGATTAGAGTCCTCAATCAGAAAGACGAGACTGGTATGCACACTAGTGCTTGGCAGTTATTGCAGAACTTTAATGAACTCACTAAGGATGGTAGAGCTGGTATTACAAATAATTTCTCTACTGGAAGAATACAGTTCCTAGAGAATTATCAGTTAGCTTACTATAACATGATTCAATTCTGTGCCTTAGGTAAAGAGCAAAGTAGATTGAATAATGTATTGTCAGAGTTTGAAACTAATCCTATTATTCTTGACCACTCTATCGAGAACCTGATAAAGATGAAGAAGATGTTGGAGCAGGAATATTCAAACCTAACTGAGACTAAGACCACTGATTTCTCATCTCCTCAAGGTATTGTGTACGGCTATCTACTTAAAGCTATTAAGGATTTAAGAGGTATGCACTATATACAAGAGATTAGGGATGGTAGTAAAATAGCCCTAATGATTGATAATCCTGATGTAATGGCATCTGCTAACCTTAGAAATATGTATAAGGTAACTACGGATGGTCTTGTACATTTGAGAACTAACCTTAATAACTTTGCTGCTGAGATGCGTACAGCTATGGAGAAGTTCTGGAAAGCTAAGGGATACTCTACTGAAAGAAGAAACTTAATTGGTGACCAACTATCTCTATTTAAGAATATGTTTGTTACTGATAGGGATGGTAATATTGACCGCAGGATGAGGGTTAAGAGTCCATTTGTAGATAGAACATTAGATGAAGCTGAGAAAGAGTTTCTAACATTTTGGTTGGATAAATTAAATAAGTATAGGTATCCAAACCTATCTAATTCAGATTTAGAGGAAATGAGGTTAGACCCTGACAGTGCATATTATGATGTTCCACTAATGGAAGCAAGCTCTGCTACTAAGGTACAAGAAGGTGGTAAGGGATTAATATCTTGGTTTAAAAGGAAGGTAGACCAATTTAGAAACCCTAAGGAGTGGGCTGACAGAATGATTACTGGTGCTTTAGACTCCGAACATGGTAAACAGCTAAAGGAGGATATGGAGAAGTATGAAATGATTGACATGTTTGAGTACAGTGACAATTCAACAACAAGAACCAACGCCCTTGAAGACCATGATATAGTCTTCTTTGAAACTAACCTTAATGACATTATATATTCTTACGCCTTTGTTAAGGAAAGAAAGAAAGCCTATGATGAAATCCTACCTGTAGTTAAAGCTACTATGGTGGATATGCTTATGGAAGCCAATTTTCAAAACCTAGACATTAAGAATACAGTTGGATACACTAAGGATTATGTAAAGGATAAAATCATAGGTCAGACATTGGTACCAGAAAATCTTAAAGGATTAGCCCATTATATGGGTATGGTTAGAAACTTTACCACTACTGCTGCTTTAGGTTTCTCTCCTAAAGCTGGTCTATTCCAGATGATGGAAGGTTTCTGGAAGAATGCAGGTAAAGCTATTATTAGACCTATGGGTACTAACCAATTTGGTTGGGATGAGGTACAGCAGGCTATGAAATGGGTAGCTGGTGACATAAAAGACCATTTCAAAATAGTATCTCTTGGAGAGTTGATAAATGAGCAGTATGCTATTAATGACTTCGACTCTAACGTATATGATAAAAGGCTTAGAGGTGAGCCTGGTTTGATTAACTTCCAGGGTAAGATACAATGGACTACTTCTGCCCCTGACTACTTTAATAGAATGACTCTATTTATAGCTCAGATGATTAAAGATGGTTGCATGGATGCTTACTCTAAGAAAGGTAATAGTCTAGTCTATGACTGGAAGAAAGATAAGAGATTCTCTGCATATGCAACAGGTAATAAATCTGATGCTAAATATGGTTATCAAAAAGCTCTGTATGAGGCTATGATAGACCAATTTAGAAATGAGGGTTGGAAGAATGATAAAGGTCAACCAATTGGATATGATGATGATTTACCAATGGCGTACACTAATAAGGAAGCACAGAGTTTGAAGTCCTTTGCTGACCAAACTTATGGTTATTATTCACATGAAACTCAAATGATGTTGAAGAGTTACTTCCTTGGTGCACAGTATATGCAGTTTAGAACTTATTGGTCAGCTTTGAAGAATAGATACTTCTTAAAGGGTGGTGTATATTCACAAGGTAATTTCCAGCAACTTGTAGACGAGAAAGGCAATAAAGTTTATAAGAAACTTGTTACCATTAATGGTGTTCAGCAATATGTTCAGACCACTGAGAATACTGGAGAACCATTTATAGTATGGAGAGGCAACTGGCAGGAAGGTATATTCATGTCAATTAAGGAGGGATTCAAAGAAATGCTTGAAGGATTCCGTGATAATGGATTATCTGGAGTAGTGAAAGGTGGTAAAGAATTTTGGAGAACTAATAATGACGAGCTTAAAAGGGTAAGACACGCCAATTTAAAGCAATTCGCATATGATATGGCGCTTTGGACGTTGATTGGTAGTCTACTTGGATACTTCTTAATCCAACTTCTAAAGGAGCAGCAAAAGGCTGACAAGGGTAGAAATTTGAGTTGGGGAGATATAATGCTTAGGGATGCAGAAAGTATCTTCGTTTCATCATTAGTAACCTCAACTGATGATTTAGGTGCTTTTGAATCAATGGTATCACCTCTTACAGATTGGACTCCACCTTCATTAAGAATGTTAACTAATATTTGGAATGATGGTTGTGCAGTAATCACTGGAGATAAGGATTTTAGTAAGGCTGTTATAAACAACATCGGTGTACTAAGACAGACCAAAAACTTCTGGTACAATGCTAGTGAAGCAGTGGAAAGTGCAATTGAATAATGATTATTGGAATTTCTGGAAAGAAACAATGTGGTAAGGATACAGTATGTAAAATTATTAAAGCATTAGATATATGGAATAGGTATGGAGATGGTGATATGCTTACATTTGTAAAGATGTTGCTTAAGACCCCAAGTCCGCTAGGTAGTATATGGTACAAACACGCATATGCTGATAAGCTTAAGCAAGTCCTATCCATTATACTTAATGTACGTGTAGAGGCATTTGAAGACAATATATTCAAGATGTCTTACAGTGAGATAGCCAAGCCAGAAGGGGGATATTATACTAATAGAGAACTCTTACAAAGGTTTGGAACTGAGGTTGGTAGAAGTATCTCTCCTACACTATGGGTAGATGCTTTATTCATGAGTTATAGTGAGGATGACCATTGGATTATCCCAGATGTTAGATTTCCCTCAGAAGCTAAGGCTATTAAGGATAGAGGAGGTATAATCATTAGAGTAGACAGGGAAACTCTTTCTCATGACAACCACCCGTCCGAAACAGCATTGGATGATTATGAAGGTTTTGATTACAGAATAGATAATAATAATGATATAGAACATTTAATAGATAAGGTAAAAGGGATAATGTTCCAACTAAACCTTATATAAAGCAATTAGGGCGTTACTGGTGATTAATTTCACTGGTAACGCCCTTATTTTTTTATTTAGTCTTTCTTTTCTACATATTCAGGTTCTCTTTCGTCCTGCTGCTTCAGATAAGTAAATATTCTCTTACCTAATGCTTTGTAATCCTTTTCATCCTTAGATTTAGAAGCCCTCTTAGCCATCCTAATTAAAGTTCTAGTATTCTTTCTACTAAAGATTCTCTCACCACCTTCCAATTCCATTTGAGTGGAACCATCTGGGGCGATTACCTTCATTTTAGGTAATTCTTCATCCTCTTCAATATCAAGTTCATCCCCTTCTTTAATTCCAGAGCCTTGATTGACCTCTAATACAAATCTAACATCATCTTCCTCTGCTATATTCTCGTTCTCAGGTTCTCCCTGATATACTGATATTACTTCCATATCTTCATTAATAAAGATGATGTCAAGAGGAATTTTAGTATCTTTCATCCAAAATCCTACAGTCTGTGGTTCTTCAAAGAAGAATAACATTCCTTCATCATCTTTCATTTCTGTAACTCCTTGCAAACCTTTAATTCTTTCTTCCTCAGTTCTAGCACAAGTTACATTATACTCTCTGTCTCCTATTTCAATCTTCATTATTCAACTGTATTTAATAGTCCTGTGTTATCAACTGTATTTTCAAGAATCTCATATACAAGCAGCTTACCAGCCTCGATAGCAGCTTCATCTGAACCATCCTGCATTAGTTTCTCCAATTGCTTAGTGACTTCAAGATTGAAGATTATCTCCTCCCTCTCAACCTCTGCATGTTGCTTAATGTCTCCGCCTTTCTCTTCTGTAATAACTGGAATGCCTTTAGTAGTTACTTCCTCAAACTTTCCATCTATATCCTCTAAATGGTGCTTATGAGCGTGTAATGCTCCGTCTGGTATTACATTAACAGCTCCACCATTTTGGAATCCAGCTACTTCCTCCATTCTAACCTCTTCTTGAATCTTCTTCCTCTTCTGACCTTTGGATAATTTAACCACCCTTTTAGCAAATTCTCTATCCATTTTAAGTCCAGATTTACCAGCTCTTACAGCACTTTGCTGATAACCTCCATTTAGTTGTAATTGAGTACCTAATCCTAGTAATGGATTATTAGAAGCTAGAAAAGCCATTTGTGCTTCATCAGCTATATTACCCATCTTTGTCTGTTGCATTTGGGCATTATGTATCTGTTCATTTGCTTTATTCCTAGCCCTACCACTAAACAAACCATATTTCTTACCACTCTTAGTAAGGGCATTATCTACTGTATCAAGAGTTCCCCCATAGGATGAACCTACTTGTTCAAATGCCTCGTTGTCCTTAGTAATAGTATCAGCTTTCTTAGCACCAATAGCATTAACTAAGCCGAGTGGAGTTAGTTTAAGAAACTTACTATCTAGTATCTTATCAGCTGTGGTCATTTGGTCTGTTCCTACTCCCAACGCAGTTAATCCGTCTGATAACATTCCACCTACCTTCATAGCACCTCCTATAATAGTACCAACTCCAGGTATAGCAGATACAGCATTAGCAGCAGCATCGTAGCCTTGATTTAGTCCAGTAGTTAGTGCTGATTGTTCTTTCTGGGGAATTAGACTTCCAACTACATCAGCTATACCCCCAGCTACATTCATGGTATTACCAATCTTAGCTTTGCTAAATATTCCACTATTAGGAGTAACAGTAGAGGAGTTCCTACCAAACTTCTTTATATCCTGTATAGCCTTATTAGAATCTCTGTTGAATTTCAAGGACATACTTAATAGGTCTCCCACCTTAGCGTTAAAATCAATTAAGCTGTTAGTCGGAGCCATTATTTGCTCGGCTGATTTACCAAAGTCAGCAGCCCAGTCCTTTCCCATTAAATTCTGATAGACTGGTGTCCCATTGTTTTGTGGAATGGTGTAGGGACCCCATGTTGAAGTCCCTCCCCACTGGTATCTTTTAACTAGTTTACGCATAACTTACGATATATAATGTTTTTAAAGCTGTTATTATAGCTAACTCGTCACCAGTATATCTCACTTTAATCTTTATGTACTTATCCCTAATTCTAGTCTCTTTTCTTTCATTAGACCATTTATTAACATCTAATGACAAGAAATCAGCACTATAACCTCGGTCTCTTAATTCAGATGGAATGTCAGAATTACTAGTAATATTTAGAGCAGTCATACTCTCAGGTAATGGATTATTAACTAGGTTAAGAGGAGGATATGTATTACCATCCTTATCTTTAACAGTCCAAGCTAATTCATTCTTAGCCCAATAAGTTATAGATGGTATTTGAATATCCCACTTATCTTCTAAGTAGTCCATGTTACCATTGATTCTACCATACTCCATAACTTCATACCATTTACCATTTTGAACTAGCACATTCGTATATCCAGCTGCTATAAGTGAGCTATATCTATCTTGAGTTATCTCTTGTAAATATCTCTTTTTAAAAGGACATGCTTTTATATGAGTAGCTATCTTAAATTCATTTAGCTGATTATCATGCACAATCTCTGAACCAGATATTGATTGGTAGTCTCTACCAGCTGATGTCATTGATTGATAATGGTCTTCAATATCGTTTAGACTATCTACCCTCGAATATAATAGTGGGAACATAACTGACATATCCTTGTACTTAGTAGTACTGTACAATATGTCTCTTTGTTCTGGTATAACATCCAAGTAATCATGATTATAAACTATATCTGCACCATTATACTGGTATAGATGCTTAGTAGCCTCTTGCCTAAAATACATATTCTTTTTGTCTTTGGCAAAGTTATATACTTCTCCAACAACTTCAAAATGGAATGATTCAGGTTGGGTCTTATTACTTATAATCTGTAAGTTATTAAAGATTTTATGTACTGATGGATTATCAACTACAATAAATTCCAGCTCAAATGGATGTTGCTTACCATACCAATAGCAGGGACTAATTGGCTTTCTAGTAGGCATTAATCCAGCTTGACCATGCTTCCAGAATGAAGTAGTTAGTAAGTCATACCTCATCTTAGTAACTACAGTTACATTAGAGTATAATGTCTTTACTACATTTCTAACTTCACCTTCAACTAAATCAGTTCCTTGATTATATACTACAGCTTTAATAGGTATTGTCCACCTACTATCTCCGACTGAATTGGCATTGACTGATACTTGATTACCATTAGTAATAAAGAACTTATTTCTAACTCTATCATCAGCAATACTATACTCAATGTTAGAACCGCTAATATCAAGGTTTAGTTGCAAGTTACCTAACTTAGCTTTGCCATCTATTACAGTTAGTACGTTATCAACTACTGCACCACCCTGCATACTAATAAGAGGGTAGTTAGAAGTTATCTTAGTAATTGTCTTAGATGTGTTTCTATCAAAACTAAAGAAGATGTTATCAATATTCTCAGAATATGATGGAACCCATGAGTAGAATGTTACAAACTTCTGCATAACTTCATTGTAGCACAAATTCCATACATTCTCTTCCAATGTATTAATATCATCATAGAATGTAAACATTACATCTTGCTTAAACCTATTGTAGTGAGTTTTAACGTTCCTAATACCAATAATTGGGGTCTTCTCTTTCTCAGTAAGTGAGATATTATCATTCAAGAACTTCTGTACTTTAAAGTCTGAGATAACCTCGAACAGTTGCCCGTTAGTTCTCCAAATCTTTTTCCCGACTGTATCCACTCCATAGACGTAATAGGGAGTCTTGATGACACTCTC